>Ga0056128_1009038_pt1 | contig 12541 bp, 7 predicted proteins | sample WorMetLIZISLAND2_FD_71113 | JGI IMG/M metagenome (GOLD analysis project Ga0056128, IMG submission 71113) | Marine gutless worms symbiont microbial communities from Max Planck institute for Marine Microbiology, Germany - Olavius geniculatus... ...
ACAACCCTGCAGGAGTTAAGCCACGCTGCCCTAGATAGGCAGCGGTGGGCAGCGATAGTAAGAATGGCGTCAGACACCAACGGGCATTGAGCCCACGGTTGTCGATGATGACGATGAGTGAACATTGGTGTCAGGATTGAGAGAGCTGGGTAAATACTCAAAAAAAACTCAGTGGATTTTATTGGGTAAACCCATCTATAAACCCATTAAAACCCACTCAAAAAATTCACTTATGCTTAATTTAACTTAGTTTTTTTTCCACTAATAATGAAATAATTTATTGTGTATGGTTAAGTTTTTGATACTTCTAAACCTATGAATTTGTAAATTTTGGGATATTTTACTCTGTGCTTTTTGGAGCAAGTAAAAATTCAGATGAATCAACCAGTGGACTTTTCAGCTTATGTCTAAATTGAATCTTGTTCATCAATATAAATGAAAAAGCCCAAATTCCAATAGAAACCAAAAGCCCAATATAAATCAAAGACACAATAAAATCTTTGGAGTTGGGCTTTAAAACCTTGTTTTTTCTTGTTTTGTCAACCCTTGTTTGTGTGGTGCTGTCTGTTGCAGCTTGGCGGAGCATACTGTGCATTCTGTGCAACAAGATGTTTAGTTCAGTTCGCTGCTATCAGCTGCATCATCGACACTTCCATCTGCTTGAGTTTGATCACGAATGTTCCGCCTGTGGCCTCTGGTTCTTCAGTCGGCACAGCTTTCAGTCTCACCGCTGCCTTCCACACCGACGCCGTGTCAACGTCAAGAAGAGGGAGGTACTCACGGCCAGGATGCATGAGAAGATGCAGGCGACGTCTGAACCATATTTTGTTTTTGTCGATTCGGACAATCAGCCCATGGTATATGCTGGCGACATTAGAGCTAACGTTAATACGGAGCAGTCACTTCTGGACAGTGGAGGCAGTGTAAGACCAGACGAAATTGACTCGAACAGTTGTATTGATAGACTTACACACGAAAATGGTGATGGCGATGGTTTTTTGCAGAGTGATCCTTTCCAGTTGTCCGACAATTCGGCAACAGTGCTTTCTTGTCTGCCACAGTGTGAGCAGGAACTTTTGCATTCGGCTACTTTGGGAACTCTATCTGCTGAGCTGGAAATGGATGTTAGCGACAGTCTGGAGTTACGGGATGATGACGGTGTGGCAGTCGAGCCGTCATCCTCGCCAGAGTCCGACGAAGATCACAGTTTGCTTGCAGATGTCGATGCTGAGAAAATTTCAGCCGAAAGCCACGCATCTTCGGAGGCTGTTGACGAGCAGGAACGTTTGTCCACTTTAGATGCTGATAGTGAACAGCTGAAGAATAGTGACAGTCCCACCAGTGAAACATCAGACAAGCCTGAGTTGTGGCCAATGGCAACACAGCTCGCTAATGGCCGCCTGCAGTGCAACGTGTGCCGTAAAGAACTTCGCATTGGAAACTACAATCCACACATGCGGCGTGTGCACAAGCTGCCAGCGAGTCGGTCTAGGCCGATTGCGTGGAAGGTCTGTGACCGCTGTGGCTATCAGTGTCAGGATAACTACAAGCTGCGTCGCCATGTCATGACACACACACGATATGGTTAGTAATTTCTCATGCTGGCCATTCATTTTGTCTGAGGTTTCTTGCATAGTGTAGTGTTTAACACATTGCTCTCAGTCAGTGACCAATGGTATCTGTGTATAAACCATCTCGGTACACATCTCGCCATCCGGGTCATCTTAGTCTGGCCATTCTTCCATGTGTATGCGCAATGAGTACGAACAATCAGACACTGTATGATACACCAGCCCCATATCTGTGGTCTCGCAGTGTAAAATGAGATGTGGCTGAGAGTTAAGGAAATGAAGAGATTAGTGTCACTTTATAAGCCTCGTGGCTTGGGAAGGACTTTGCTTTGTTACAATCATTCAAGATGCATCACTGAACTCTTAGTCATTTTGAATGTTTCTAGTGTATAACACTATTAGTATTCATTGGCTGTTAAGATACGACTTGTTAGTTATTTATTTAAATGTCTACCAGGCTAGTGTAAAGATACTTGTCCGGTTTTTGGTTTCTTTGACAGTGTAGTTTTTATCGGCGACAGATGGACATGGTTGTGACTTTTTAGCTTATGTCCTGCCTAATGCCTATTAGTGTTTAGTGCCAGACATGAAATGGTAAGGTATTTGTCCGTCACTGTATTGATACATTGAGCCTGAAGTCTTATTTTATTGACAGTATTTGCTGTAGACCAGTGATTTTCAACCGGGGTTCTGTGGAACCCAAGGGTTCCGCGAGCATCTGCCAAGGATTCTGCAGCTGGCCAGTAAAAAATAATTCAGCGAGTGAAATTGCGTTTCTGCAGGTCTATTTTTGCATAGATCTACTGCATTGAATCATTTGTGTTGTTAGTAATTTTGGCATATTTGCATTGTAAGCCTATCTTGTAATGTAGGCCCCCTATGCACGGCATTACTTAACTCCGAGGATTGGTGCATTGTCGGAACTCAGAAATGAAGAAGAAGAAAAGAAGAACGTATTGATTAGGGTTATGGTTATGAAATTCTTTCGCCATTTGCTTTGTTAATTCAATTCTTTGAGCACTCTCCTAAAGAAAATAAAAAAGATGCATATATGTCCAAGGGCGTCCACGTGATAAATTTTCTGGGTTGGTGACGAAGGCTAATCGGTCGTCGACGACCGCCTCCCCGTCGTGTTTGGTTAAATACAATAACTTACTGCTGCCTACTAATAGTAAAATGCTATTGCTCTACATGCGATACCCATCTCCGAGCTATGGAGCGATCAAATTTCATATTATAAGTGGTCATTTTTGCCTGCTTTGTCGTCCTCATGGGGGCTCTGCCCTGCTAGGGAAATGAGTCTGTAGCTTCTAAATCGCGTACATCGCTGGACGCATGAATCAATGCATGGGGTTCTGTGAGTGACCTTCGCTGTTGTTCAGGATTCCACTGCAGCAAAAAGGTTGAAAAACACTGCTGTAGACTGAGTCTGTCAACATTAGCGCATGTAAAGGCATGTTAATGCAAACAGGTCCTTCGAGAGCCACAGTGGGGCCTAGGGAAACATTCTTGTGGGGCCCCCAAACATTTTTGTGGGGCCCCTCCGAGGGGAGAAAATATTTGAATTTTTCTTTTCAAAATGGTGCACTCTGGTGCACTTAGTATTTCTGGGTGATGGCGGGGCCCCCAAACCTCGCGGGGCCCGGGGTAGCTTACCCCTTACCCCACCCTATCGACTGGCTTGCGTTTGAACATGGCAATGACTGTAATTTGAGGACTTTGTAGCACACTCTGAATTGCTGGTCTGAACCCATCTCGGATTCTATTGCGGAATAAGAAGTGAAAATGCTAAATACTGGATGCCGTAATAGTGTGTGTTTCACGCAAGTTGCGAGATTCGCGTAATACTTTATTTTGCATCAAGGGCAGCCAGCAACACACCACAAGAAAAACTACTCTACAAAAGAAACAAAAAGTAGTTGTTTAATTATCCTCGGAAAATAATGGGCCAGTGTGATAAAGAAGCCTGAAGGCATATACACTGTGTCCCAAAAAAGCATCCCCAACATTTTTGACTGTAACTTGAAAACCAATTATCAGATTTTGATAATTCTTGGTACAAATATTCCTGATACAACTTGCCATCAAATGACCATTCAGTTTTCCACCTCGACCAATGTATGCTTCTGCACTACCTAGGGAAATCAGATAAAGCGAAATATGTGTTGAAATAAACAGAAAACCTGAAAAAACATCCTCAACATTATCCATCGTAACTTGAGGAAAAATTAGCACATTCTAATAATTTTTGGCAGAAATATTTCTGACACAACTAGCTACTAAATAAGTGTTTTAGTTTCCACCTCACTCAACGTTTGCTTTTGCACTACCTGGGGAAAGCAGACCAAGCATAGTACGTGTTAAAATGAATGAAAAAAACATCAATAAATGCCATCCATCCTAATCTGTGGGCCCCAACAGCCGGTCTATTACAAGGTTTGACTGTCATGCAGCAGTGTGTCTACCAAGTTTAGGAATGTTTGTGAAATCAAGAAGCGACTGGTACAGCCTGGATTGGTCTGGAGCAGAACATTATCGATACTGCTGTCAATGAATGGAGAAAGCATCTCCTTGCTTGTGTTCACATAGTGGGCCAACATTTCAAGCAATTTTACTGTAGCCAGTTGAAAAATGGACAACTGAATGAATTGTCAGCCAAAGTGTCAGAAATGCGAACAAAATGTACTTTTACGCGTTATGTTAATTAAGCAATCATATCACATTGGATAAAAAGTGATATTTTGCTGGTTATGTTTTCCTCAGGTAGTGCAGAAACAAACGTTGGGTGAGGTTGGAAACTGAATGGTCACTTGATGGCAAGTTTGTCAGGAATATTCGTACCAAAAATTGTCAAGCAACTAGTTTCTTGATAACTAGTTTTCAGGTTACAGTCGAAAATGTCGGGATGCTTCTTTGGGGACACAGTGTATATTTTATCAAACGTTAGGGTTGGTGGCCCAGTGGGCCTTGCATGTATCTTTATAACACTGAGTGTAGTGGTGTTGTGTTGCAAATGATGTTCACAGCAGTTGTTGTTGCGTTGTTGGTTTTTGCAGTGGGTGGAGCGGTGCTATGTGAGCTGTGCAGTCGACTGTTTCATGAACGTGTCGACTACAAGCACCACTTCAAGCGACGTCATCTCGGACAGTTCAACATTCGCTGCGATGCCTGCTACAAAGGCTTCTGGAAGACGAATGCACTGCGCCAGCACACCTGCTACCCGGAGATGCATGATGAAAACATGCGGCTTCAGCGGGAGAGGGAAGAGGCAGCGTTGAGGCAGCGCAGTGAAGTCAGGACTTCGATGGGTCTCGGTGAAGGTGGTGGGATTGACGTTGTCGATGTTGTTGACTCAAAGACGATTGACAGCGATGCTGGGCAGCTGCAGGAGAGCGCCAGTGAATCCCAGATGGTGGACACGTCGTCGCCATCTGATTCAGTTATTGAGCTACATTCCTCACATCTAGCTTCCCCTCTCAGTACATCACAGAACGTATCCTCCGAGACGACTGCAGAACTAGTGCCTGCAGTATCTGACAACTGCCATTCTAACACTTCCACTGATCATGAAGCTGATGCGTTGCTAAGTCATGGTTATGGTACTAGGAGAAAGAGGATTTCTTTCCGCCATTTGTTGCAGTGCAGTTAGACCAGTGATAGATCTGGAAAATTGATTTTCTATAGTGAGGGTGGGGCACAATAAAGGGACAACAGTGGCAGAATGCCAGTGGTCTGGGGAGCGTTGTAATCTCAAACTGTGGGATGTTGAATGGAAACCCATGTAAGATGATTTGGTCTATTTTGTATGAGGTTTTAAGTGTTTTTGCACATATTTTACGTTTAGTTAATTGCGGAAGCTGACTAGCAAGATCAAGAGAAGTGGTCACAGTCATAATGTAAGTCTTGGCTATTATAGTTTTCTGCCACTTTATGAGTACTAGAAGCGCCCTGCTCTATGGGCGGAAGTTTTCCGCCATAAGCACAACGCAGTGCACTAAGCTTACAGGCTTGGCCGAATCAGGGGGGAAAGAAGACTCAGCAACTCAACCCCTGCCCCTTCAAGCTGCCCGTGGGGCAGGTGGGGATCACGTACCTAAGGCCAAACGACTCAAACGCCGTCGTTGGGGTCCGCGATTATGCAACAAAGAAGGCTCTAAAGGGGGCTGACAGACAGACCGACAAACAGACAGACTCTATGCGCATTATAGTAAGATGTTAGCTTGTCAGATGTCTAAAGCATGTGCCTCTCTATCCTTGTTGGATCCATGATCGAGTTACATTTTGGGCGTGTTTGATTTAACTGTAAGCTTGTATTGACCAATAGAAATTGTGGTTGTTTGTTCATTCACTTGCTTGCTTGCTCATTTGTTTCAGTATGTAAAGAATACACAATTGCTGTCCATGAAGTTTTTATATATAGGAATCAGAGAATCAGAAGCATAATGACTTTCACGAAACAGGTTGTAAGTGGTCACACATTGCACTAACAGATCTTATGGTAAATTGACACTAAGTGCACATAATACTTGCATGCCCCTTTTGGAATTCGGTCTTCACTTATAGTGAAAAATGGAAGTAGTGGTTTTCATCATCCAGTCATCCAGTAGGCTAAAATTCTATTAAGGTAAGGGGTCTGAGAGGCCCGCCCACGCATAAAAAAATCATGGCCTTGGCCTCGATAGGTCTGGCCTTGGTCTTGAAGAGCTCACTTGGCTTCGACGCCCCCAAATTCCATTTAATATGCCGACTTTGTGCCTCGCGGATACAAATCATGAAAGTGCAACACAAATCTTGCCGCCGACTTTCATGATTTGTCTCCATGATAAATGACAAAGTCGCGGACTTTGTCGTTGACTTTTCCCATGCATTGTAATCTACTGAATTCCATTAGAGCGACACAAACGGTTTGTCGCAGACTCATCACAGACTTTGTCGCAAACACCTCGACATGTCGAGATGGTTTGCATCCGCGACTTTCGTGATTTGTGTCCGTGACTTTCACCGAAACTTCATGATTTCATGATTTGTAACACTCTAACCATGTTTACTTTTTTAGTTTCGACTTTCATAACTTGTCTTGAAGTAACTAGTCTGAAACATGCAACTGTTTATCTGAGAATTTTAATTATTTGTTGTGGTATGAATAAGATCAGGCTTCATTTTAATGTGCAGTATAAAATGGTCCATTTTCACTTACATACTTGGTGGCCTTGGCCTTAGCCTTTAAAAATGTTTGTCTGAAGTTCTGAACCCATCTTTGATTCCATTGCTGCAATAACAAGGGATCACTTTTTTGCCACGGAGGCAGCAATGCAAAGCAAAAGCAAAATACAAAGAACAAAACAAACACACCACGCAAACAGTAAAAAAGAAACAAAGCGGAATAGAGTAGGCGTAGACAAAATAGAAGAAAAGACAAAAAAACATACAAATTAATTACATTTACAAGTAAAGACCTTTTCTTGACAGTTCCTGTTTACCATTAAAGTGTACTGAAAGAGTTATTTTGCAGGTCTGACGTTTTTCAATAATTTCAGACGTGTAGATTATCTATTTTGGATTTTATTTACACATTATTGTTGTTTTTTAAAATTTTTACACGGAAAAAAACTTTTATGCCCAACTCTAATTACTTTAAATTTGATATTCATATTCTATGTGAAAATAAATATTTTAGGTGTTTTAGTTGTCTGTTAAATTTTGGTGTAAATAATGAATAAATTAATGTCGCTTACTTTTAGATAAAAAGGAGAAAACTGGATCGATTAGTTAAATAGCATATTAGTCAGTTGCGAAAAGATTGGTAGTAATTGTCACTCTGAAATTGTTTAATTAGTCTCTGTTGTGGTAGCTTGCCTTATTGACAAAGTGTAAATACCGGTAAAGCAGCGCAGTTTGCTAGACACTTAAACAAAACAGAAATGAGATCATACAACTGTAGAACAAGATATTCGTTACTATGGCTATCGAATGGTGCTGGTATTCTATGATGACACTACAGCCATGAAGTGTGGAACATTCTGGGGTTTCTGACTTCTACTAAGACATGGATCGTGAGTTGTCGCGTTGTATTCATGTGAATGACATCGGTGACACCACATGGAGTGATATATCGCATCGGCAGCAGGTGTGTATAATAGCATGCAAATATATGGTCGCGTTTATGAATTCAGGTTGCAAAGATTCCAATCTATGATGTCACATTTGGTGCTCTGATAGGAAAATCTGAATTTTGGTAGCCTCCATACATTACAGTCTATATAATAATAATGATTATTTTTATTATTATTTTTGTACCTTTAGTACTGGAGCACTAGTGAAGATCCCGGGGTTTAAAATCCAGTAGTCTTCCTGCACTCATCAATATCAAAGCATTATCATCACTGCTGCATTAGCAATTGATAGCATATTTTCCGAGTTTTTGTGAAAAAAATCTTAATCTACATTTTTTGTTAGCAGTATCTGCAGTAACCTGTAGCCTCTTGATGTAGGTACTTTTGTCTTTGCCAAATGATTTTTCAAGGTTTAACCTATAATAGCATGTAAGTAAGTAAGTAAGTAGTCTGCATTTGTAATGCGCCATATGTCAAAACAGAAGTTCGAATCGTAGGCATGGTGGAAATTGTGGAAATTTTGGTGGAAATTTTTTTTATTTTGAGTATCTATATTTCACCTGCATAGTGATGATAATATAATGTAGAGATGGATTTGTCATTTGTCATTAGGTCATTAATTATTTTGGTAAATGTCTTTGTTGTGCAGAGACATGGCAGGTGTGACATGTGTGGCAAATCAGCTGTTAATCTATGGATTTGCCTCAACGATTGCTGTCTGTTCATTGGCTGTGGAGAAGCACTGTGTGACCACAGTGCCTCTCATGCAAAAGTACAACGAATCAGCGACTTACTTTTTTTGTAAAACTGTTCAATGTAAACATTTTTAGTGCAGTTAGTTTCGAAGTTAAATTGCTCCAAAATTTAGATTTCAGAGGGTAACATTGGATATATATTTTTGCTTTTTCTATCCTTGCAGTTTAATTCATGTCAGTGTAATTGATGCCATTATTATTAACATGTCAAAATGGAATAAATGCTGCATACTAAAATTGTTTCATGAATAATGACTTTTTTAAAGATGCAATGGATTAATCTGAAGTAATGAACCTAGTACGTATTGTTCAGTAATTGCATTTTATAGTTTGCTTTCACTGCTAATTTATTTGCAGCCTGCTGTAATCTGCTGATAAGTCATTTCCCTCTCTTTCTGTCTTGCTCCATGGGCTCACTGCTTGTTGGTGCCCACGACATATTTCATAAAAGCACGATGCTACAGTGGCGGAAAATCCGCCGCGATAAGTGTCATCTATTTGCTTGAGTGGCAGAATTTCCGCCCTGCAAAAAAATGCTGCAGCGGCGGAAATACCAACCAAGTCCGTTCGCGTCCGATGTCGCCATATCCGTGCCGACGGACTGGCACAGACACAACAGCACCAGACCAACTGCCCGAACTCGGCCATAGCCTCACGGGTTGGCAGTTCGGCCAAGCAGCTCCTCAAGCTAGGAACTATCATTGGCTAGCCACTTGGCAAGTTTTGTCATCTTCCTGCACCAACCTCAATATCTAAGCCATACTGAACAGTAATATATGGTGTCCACCATTGTTGACACAATCTTTCTAAAATGCAAACCCTAACCCTAACCCTAAACACTAACCCCATCCCTAACCCTAATGGTAATCACTGAACCCTACACGATAATGTAGACACAAATTGTAGTCTCTGTCGGCTCGCCCTACTGCCATAACTGATAACCACTCGCAACGTGGCGCAACATGTTGCACGCAAGCTGTTAAAGTTAAAAGTCTTACATTCTACAAAAACTACTTTCTCTTGAGCTATATTCTAATATAATACTGAATAAGATTGATATAAATACGTTATAGCATCCTGGCATGGTTCATAGACGTTCTACATATATTTACCGCTATCATTATTCATATTTGAAACAAGCAATTCAGTACATCGTCGGAGCAAATCGTGCCAAAACCATTCACGTAAATTGCTTTAAAACTGAATAAGCTGGAGAATATGAATACAATCTCGCAAAAGATGCACATGCTACCAATAGACTGCTTAAGGGGTATTGTCGCAGTTGCTTCAATAGCGCTATTTATGGAGCGCCTCAACAGACACATACTTGATTTCCGGCTTCTGCCACTCCAGCAAATAAACGGCACATAATGCGGCGGAATTTCCGCTACTTGAGATTTCTTCTTCATGAAATGAGTCCATTTCATCCTGTCTGTTGCCAATCTGTACAGTGTGCCAATATCCTTGTTGCACCAGTCCACTAGGTCATCTGTTCATTTTTTTGGTCTTCCTTGGTCTTTCATTTTGTTTTTGTCATTTATTAGTTGTATATGCCTCACTAACTGTTGACTGTATCTTTAACAGCTAATTGTGTGCTTGTTAGGAAACGTACCACAGCCTTGTGCTGAATTTGAGTACTCATCGTATCTGGTGCTATGCATGTGAAGTGGAAGTTTATGAGCACAATAATGTCCCTGCATTCAGGTGCCTGGTAAACACTATCTTCAAACTGTGGTTTAATCAGAGCTGTATTTGTCAGTTACCCTCTTTTCCTTGTACCCTCCCCCTTGCACATGAAATGGCTGATCTCCAAAAAACAGCAGAATGTGATTGTGACAGCATGCATACTTTTTGTCTAAGAGCTCTTGTGCATCTGAGTACTGTCTACCCAAATATGACAAATCCGATTTTTAACCATTACCAAGTTATGCAGTTTTGTCTACGTTTTTGCTGGATAAGTATAATTTCTGTGTCAGAATATCGACTGAGTTTTATACTTCGAGAAGCTTAGATGTGTGAGGGGTAACTGAAGAAAAGCTGTTTTGCATGCTGTTGCTGTGTTGCTGTTTCTGTTAGTTTGAACGGTGGAACACATTCATCGCAGTCCATGACAGAAGACAGCACTGTTGTTGACAGTGACGGCATTGATGTGGCAGAAATTGACTTTCTCTTGCAGCCAGTCTCAGATGATGCTGTTGGCAGTAACTGTGGGCAAGGCTTGACGGGTCTGTACAACCATGGTAACACATGCTACGTTAATGCAACGATCCAGGCACTTTCCAACTGGTATGTCTGCATTCTCGTTTGTCTGAGTAGGTGCTTGTGAGTATGCATCATTGTGTTACTAAACACAATGACACGTACTCACATACTGTTTTCAGGTTTTTACGCATGACAGCAGGAACTGCTATAGCGTGTCTTAGCCATCGCAGTTCTGTTCATCTCTGTCTGTTTGTCACATGGGTGGAAAAACGGTGCAAGTTAGGAACACCAAGTCTTCACCATCGACTGTTTGGAAGACTTTAGTTTAATGCTTTTCCATAAATTCGAAATGGGTCACCCCATGCAGGGGTGCTAAATGAGATGGGGGCGGGAAAAATTTGCAATTTTTAGCCAATAAGTCACCTTATCTCAGAAACGGTGCAAGATAGGGCCTAGGTTACTATTACAGTCGGCTCCACTTATATGCACATCGGTTATAAGCACACTCCGCCTATATGCACGACGTGCATCTGATCTCGTTTGAGTTTATGCTGTGTCAATGGCAGTCATCTTCGCTTATAAGCACCAGCAACATATGCACAATTCGGCTATAAGCACGCACCCTTTTCGTCCTAGCGCCATGACTTACTTTGGGTATAAGCAGCTTGGCTGACACAGTGCATGTAAGACTACTTGTAGTCTGCCACTTAACTCTCGCTGGGATGCCGGTGACGACGTCTAAACCCCAAAATTATGCAGGTAGTCAGGGCTAGTGAGCACCACGCATCATGTGGGCTACAGTGCGTCTCTCCACCCCAGCAGCATGCAGCATCATAATGAACTTCAAACGGCAGTCTGCGGGAAATAGTGCTAGGCCACCTGCTGTCTATGAGAGTGATTGAGACGACGAACGGGCGGGTGGGCGGCGTGTTAACTTACACTACTGTAGTGACCATCATTAGCTGCTACATGCTGCCCCTGATGTCCGCAAATGAGATGAGTGAGGCGACTGTTTCCTGTGGCGTGTATGACCGCCTATTGTAACTGTATGTTGTAAATGACTGCAATGGTCCTATAAGCTAACTATGGTTAAATGCATGCTCCGCTTACATGCAAGTCAGCCTGCGGTCCCAAAGCTGTGCATATAAGCAGAGTCAACTGTAATCACTAATAGGAACTCATACACTGGCTTTCAATTGGCACCAAAATCAATGACCTTAGATGACATTGATCACCAAAATTGGAGTTTTTATGGATTTTTCTGGTAATTTGGGACTACAACATACATTTTAAGAGCGAATTGTGCTGAAATCACTACAGATAGACATTTACAACCTGTGCATGAAATTTTCTACATTAAATGTAGATTTAAATGGTCCTATCTCGATCCCATAGGTTCACAATGGCCTGCGCATGACAGCATCAAAGATGGGTTTTGGGTGCCCCCTAAAAAGTCGTTATTTTACCACTATCGGCTGCGCGAAACTGGTTACGTCCTCTGGCAAGTGCAAATGAAATGCTATAGATACTAGCCTTTATAGTCATCGTGTTGAATATTAACTGCTTGGATCAGTGAGCTTAGATTTTGTTTGCAGTGGGCCTTCAAACGTGCACCACTCTCACGCGTTTCCCTTTGCATTAGCTGGGCTTTTTTGTTAGATATACCAACTGGTGACACAGTGATGTTAACAGTCGTGTTTTGAAATTGCACTTTTAGCATTTGTTCTATGACTGTGGTTTTTAAAATTCAGTTTTGTAGAATGCAGCCTAACCTGGATAATAGGGTGATTCAGAAAATATGAAGTTTGGATTTTTTCATGGGGCACCCTCTCATTTTGTTGCATCTTATGAAAAAAAATTCTGTAAAAAATTTCATGGAAATTGGTTAATATTTAGAGGT
>Ga0056128_1009041_pt1 | contig 12539 bp, 8 predicted proteins | sample WorMetLIZISLAND2_FD_71113 | JGI IMG/M metagenome (GOLD analysis project Ga0056128, IMG submission 71113) | Marine gutless worms symbiont microbial communities from Max Planck institute for Marine Microbiology, Germany - Olavius geniculatus... ...
TGAAAAGACAAAATGGCTGTCCTAGGCCTTGGCTGGCTCGGCTGAGGAGCGCTTGCGCTCATTAATATTCATGATGCCCGCCTGTGCTAGGCCACGGCCTAGTGGCTAGGCGGAAGTGATGTGTCGTGTGCATCGTTGCTAAGCAACTATAGTTTACCGCTCAGTTAGCTGACAGCCAGTCAGATTTTGTTCAGAAACGCCCACAAAGTTAACTAGCGAGTTACAGTTAACAGACGGTTTGCTAACTGATCAGTTAACTAAAAGATCCTGAAACCGGCCCTTAGTGTTTCCACAGGAATCATCTGTCGGCATTTTTTCTTTGTATGTAGTAGCTGTCTGAGAAACAATAAAGTGTGATGATGTTTACATTTCAGTTCTGCAAAGTCGTTTTGCCCTATTTTCTCCTGATCTGTTACTGGCATCCTGTCGGACACTTGCTGCTCAGTATGCATCACTGCTCATTGCTTTACACAAAATGGGAGAACAGGTTATGGCATTTAAGATAAACTCAGAGATCTTGGAATAAAACTGGGATGCTCTGTGAAGTGTGACGCTTAGAGAAATGTCAGCCTGTTTTATAACACTGGTCTAGCCAGTTTTTACAGGTACAGGAGATGGAGATGGCGTGTGTAACGGCATTATTACGTCAGAGTTTGCATTACGATACGTTCAATGCATTGTTATTGACAAAGGGATCAAGCAGCAGTGTACCAGTCTTAGACTAAGAGCTTGCTTCGAGGCCAAAAGTGGTCATTTTAGGCTAAAACTTTAAAGACAAGTTCAGAATGATTATCTCAATGACTGATTAAAATTTTGTAAAAAATCTGTCCGGAATTAACGTGTATTAACGATTTTACACTAACTTATCTGTAGGGGTGCCGCTGATTTTGGGACACGGTGAAGTATGCAGAATGGCTACATCTTGCAGTTTCTTGCACACAATGTAGTGATAAATTGCCATTAAACAGCAAACTGACAAACTGAGGTAATAATTCATTAGAAAACAAGTAGTCTCGATGCTATGCATGACTTTTCAAAATGGATAACGAAAACAGACTCCATCACAACAAAGATATGTTCATGTACACTTAAGCAGCAAGGCAAGTGATGGTGCTGAAAGTATTGTGCGTGACTCAAAAAACTCGCATGCAAATGCACGTTTTGTGGTTAATAGCATACGCCACGGAGCTTACATACAGCTCAGCTGATCCACAAAGCAAATCTAAATCTACAGTACTGGCCAAATTAACAGCAACAGGCATCAAAAAAGTAGGGCAAAAATGGGCGGAGGCCTGATATATGATTAGGTTAGGGAGGAAGTTCCTCAGAATTTGTGTGTGCAAATGGGCAGAACCCCCCCTCCCAAATTAAGAGAAATATACCTTCTGTTATTTAACCTTTGTGTGTTGTGCCGCTGTGCTGAACAACAAAGGCGTATCTTTGATGGAAGCATTTCTGTTAATTTGTCCAACATTTTACGCATCGGCACAAGAAATGACTGGAAGAAGCGATGGAGACACTATGTGTTCAACAGCTATACTTAATAAACCTGAATGCAATAATGCAGACTGGAAATACATCATGACACGACAACTCACAAAGTCCATTAAATTACACTAATAAATTCACGCACTGCCAGTATAGTTTTGCAACAGTGTAAAAGTTCTGAATCAGCAATGGGCGGGGGTGGAGCTCTTCCATCTCATTCATGCATTATTCACCTGCCAATGATGTATATATATTTTCAACTGTTCGAGATATGATGTCGGTATCAAGCTCTGCGGCATGTGCAGAATTTGAAGAAAAACGCACTCGCATACATGCAAACATATACACATACTTCAGTCTCTTGCAACAGCCAGTATCCAAAGCAGCTTACATTCAAGCTCAAGATCCAACAACAAAAATGTGCAGTCAGCAACTACACATATGAATAGCCAACTTAACAGGAGCTCATACAGCTTAGGACCAGATGCATCATAAATTGTTAACTGGCTGGTGTTTAATAGTATCTTCAATATAGAATAAATGAAGTAATCACATGATAATATTTTAAAACAAAAAATACAGATAACTGAGGAAGATACCATCGGCTCCTTAGCTATAGCAAAATCATTAATTAACTAAATGACGGTGATCAATATTTTAAACAAAATATCAGCCGTGAATAGTTAAAACAAAATGACTACTAATATAATTGCTAATTAACCTGCAGTTAAGAATTTTTAACAATACATAATGCAACAAAAATCGAACTGAAAAACATATTACAAATTTGTTGTATAATGCAACTTAATAAACAAAATGTTTTAGACACACAATTAAAAGGCACGCAATTAAAAGGGTGTATGGCTTTAATGGTAAACTCATATTGGAGCTAAGGAGCCTCACCTGCCACATGGGATCATGGTGTTACATGATGACACAAGTGAATGTGGCCATCTTTACCCCCAGACAGAGAGGTTGGTATTCAATTTGCCTACCCGGAGTGATAGAAGGCTGAGTTGACCTTGGTGTTGGTTATATACCAAGATGGTTTGTCTGGCCACAGCACCACTTGATAGCATCCCAACTGCGAGTCAAACTCACAAGCCTTTGATCATAAGCCTATTATCCTAAGCATTATTCCACTAACCTGTATGTGTTATGTTAAGTATTTATGTCATTATTACATATACACTGTGTCCAGTAAAAAACTGACCCCCTAGACATCATACAATAGAAATGTCAAATCCGAGCGAATCTAATGAAATTTCGTACACTTAATCCTCAGTAAATTTCTGCAGCTATTGCCAAATTTCCTTGAAAAGTATTATTTCTTAGCTGAGATACTAATTGTTGAATATCGATAACAAAATATCTCCGTTACCAATATGTTGCTGTACAAGTAAACCCCTGTGCACATTTGCGTAACTTTAACAAACATCTGATTCTGGCAAAATTTTACATCAACAATGCATCACCTATTGGCAATCACAGTACCAAATTTCAGTTAAATCTATCGATGCAAACAACAGTTACGGCGTGACGTTTCGACTTTTTGTGAGGTCGCTTCAAAACGTGAAGTGTCTAGTATTAAGCAACTGTTTGTTCAATCCTGACATTGTCCATGGCTTGCTGGGAAATTCTGCTATAAACTTTTTAGCACCATACTCTTTCTCTTGTCTCAGAAGTTTAATTGTAACATGATCATCTGCAATAAAGAGCACTAATTAATTAATTACTCACGCTAGTAACTTGTCTCAGTGGCCAAAAAAAATAACATTTCTGTGAATAAAAATATCCCATTATGCAGACACAAAAACATACTTCACACTGCCACGACGTGGCAATACGCAAATAATAATTTCAGTCGACATTTCCTGCATGTGAATAAACTGTATCATTTCTACCTTTAAGGCTACAGACTTGCAAAACACTCATCTACGATATCACATACATTATCAGCCAAAAAATGTTTCTGCCATGACCAGTGCATGCCATCACAGCATGATTACTAACCGAATAACAGCTACGCTTAATCAACCACGACGATGTGATGAAAAAAAGAAATAAAAATGACCATGATATATTAGTGCAAATACAAAATACAACAGGTATTGGGTAATGCCATCATTATCAACAGCACTGGTCATGACACAAAAAATATAAGGCATCCGAGTAACAGAAAGGCATTCAACAACTAGCGCAAATCCTTCAAAATAGTAACGGACTTATATACAAACAGTGCCGTATAAAACTATTGTAGTGAATACTTTTTACTTATTGTATAGAAAAACAATCACACAAATCGGCCGTGACTAACTGATGGTATCACAGTGACAAATGAGCATAATCACTGTTTTTGCCAACAAAAATGCATCCTCATTAAACGCAAATCTGTGAAAATTATGCTTTCTCCTTCTCATTCAGTATTCAAAGCCATCAATGCAGCATGCATCAGCAAATGATTACCAGAAAAAAATTAAGCAATTTTAATTAAGCAAGTAACTTCCACAGTTACAAATTTCTAACAAAACATAAAACAAAGAATTTAAGTGCTTTGAAAAAAATAACTAACAAAATTTACAATTTTTTTGTATAATACAATTTAACAAACACATTATTAACAAAATGTTTTAAACATGCAATTAACAAACCAGTACACATTCAGTATTAATGTATGCTTCACCTAAACATCTTCAAAGCAAAGAATTTAACTACTGGAAAAAGTCAAACATTACAATTTTCTTGTACAATTCAGGTTAACAACAACAATATTAAAGAAACAGTTAAACATGCAATTAACAAACCAGCAAGTATTAATATTTATATACATTTGACTTAAGCAACTCCAAAGCTGATTAGCCTTCAAACACAAATGAAGCACATACTAAACAATCAGTTTATCAGTAATAACCTGCACCATAGACAACTTCAGATCACAGCAAGCTTAAAGAGATGTCAGACGATTGATAAAGTTGCCGACTTCTGTGGGCCTGGTTGAGTTGATCGAGAAAAATGGACGATATTTTTGTCTGCTACTTTGCATGATATCAGCCAGATCAACAGCAGAATGCAAATCGCAAAATGACATTTGCATTACTTTCTCTGCATCCAATAGAAGAAAATAAAAAAAAACTAAAAAAAAAATTTCTCCTCCACTGTAAACAGTCATCATTTCAACATAAACAAAATTTGTTGACCACAGTCAGCCAAAGAAATTGTCGAAGACAGAACATGTTCTATTTCGGCCGACAAAAGTGGACTTTTCGGCTGACAAAATTGTCCTGATTTGGCATGACACACGGCAAATTTTTGTCGGCTAATTTTGTTGGCAGATAAAATTGACCAACTTTATAGATCGTACGACATCCCGATTAAAGGAGCACCATTATTAATAGTTAGCACATACATCGTAACTGAACTGCTAGCTAAGAAGTATCACCAGTTTGTCTACATGCAACATTTTTTGCCGAAACATTTATACAGGTAAGCATTACTAGGGACTACGTCACCAAGATACTGTAGCTGATGCTGGCAATGGAAGCAAGTCCTTATTTTTCAAGAATCAAACTTGGACTCGAACCCACCAATGTGACAATGTGACTACACTGATTCTTGCACTCAAAACTATTTTTTTGGTTAACAAAGCATCGACAAACTTCTAACAGTCTATTTTGTTGCTGTTTCTCGATGCAGGCTCCAATTATAAACACCGAATTTTATAGTCATTGGACAATCATTGAACTCAAGCACACTGGACTCAGATATGGACTAAGCAGACTCTCAACTACATTACTGCTAAGTTGGTGTTGTTCCAACACCAGATGCTGGCAAAGCAGTCTGTGCTGTGTATTTGTCATCCTGAGTATGGCTGAAAGATGCATTGCCAGCTGGAAAATTAGGCTGATGCCAGGACCTGACACTAGACTGAGCATACCTTGACATCACTGGCATGCCCCCTGCCACAACACTACTCCATGACTTTGCGCTACTAGGTGTACAGACCAATGAACGTAACTGTTCAGTATTATTAGCTTGCACAGACTGTAGTGGGGGACACAAGGTTGTCACATCGGACCCACCTCCCATAACTGACGCATGACGCATACCGAAAGTCTGGTAACTAGTACCACGCTGCATAAAATGGGACTGCTGTGATGACACAAATGCACCGGACTGTGGCATGCTAGCCGGCAGGTCAAAATTATTCATCACAGGAGCTGTCGGCTCGGAGCTGCGATCGGCAATGAAGAGTTGTGTACCTGACATCATCTGTGGCTGAATCACGGCAACCGAACTTGCCATTGACAAGTTAGAGCCAGCTGCTGCTGCTGCTGCTATCCCCTGGTTTACTTTAGCAGCATCTGGTAAGTTCTTGTGAGAAGCTAAGATGCCACTTTTTTCCTGATGACTCAAGCCTTCATTGCTTGGAATATGTCTATGACTAGATGATGCAGTACCCACACTGGACATATTACGTTCCACGTATGCCTGCTGCTGCACCATCCTTGCACTCTGACTAAATGCATTACTCGGAACGTCTTCAGAATTAGCTTCAGACGATATGCTGGTTGGTCGATAAGATATGGTATAAGGAGCCTTAGACATGATAACTACATTAACGCCCGTAGTTGAAGCAGTGCTGTACATATGGCAGGGGGCTGAGACTGTTCCGCTGTAGCTACCGGATGTCTGAAATGAAGTAAGTGGCAAAGTAACCAAAGCACGATCAGAAGTCTTCTCTTCGGCAGGATTAGGCAAAGTATGGGCCTGAGCCGGCAGTGAACTGCCTGCAGGAATAAAGTTAGCATTTTCATCAGAAGCATCAGCATCATCGCTTGGTCTTTGTATGTAGCGGAATGGACCACCCTGTTGAATGGTCTGCTGCATTACGGCCGATATGTTCTCCACACCCTTAGCAAGATGAGCCAGACTTGCCGATGTTATGTTCAATAGCGTCGCACTCCTGGTTGCTGGGACCACACATGATGGCCATTCCCCAACATCAGAATCCAGCTTCTTCGACTTTGGATCGCCTGCCGGCTGTGCTGCTGCAGTGCCACTGTTATTCTTTCTCTTCCTATTGCTGCTCGACTGCCTTGGACGAGCTGATGCAACCGACAGCATGGGTGACAACTGGACACAAGAAACTGCGGCACTAACCGTTTCAGTGACTATGTTTCGATCAGCACAGTAAACATTATTCGGCTGATGGGTTAACACAACTTGTTGACTGGAAACATCAAACTGCTGAGGGATAGAAGCTGGCATTACATGCTGCTGTCTCATGACATCACCATTACCAGAGTTCCACTTCTGCCCACCAACTGCTAGGCCCTTGTACGGCGTATCATAAGCAAGCTGTCTGCTGTTAGCAAAGTACTTTTCATTCACAAATTCATCACATCTGCTCATCTGCTGTTGACAGCTGTACTTCGACTGCATGCCGACGTCTGTGTACCCATACATGCCACTAACCGGAGTGCGGTACTGCTTAGTCACACAAGCCCCACATGTACAAACATGTGGCTCACATAACGGATATACAGCAGTGTAATCACAGACGCCATAGGCTGGCAGTGCTCTTTCTCTACCTAACATTTGGCAAGGTTCGGCAGGCAAATTTACACCAGCATGTGGCTCAAAGTACCTTACATTACTGTTAGTTGGCTGGCAATGACAGAAACTATTCTGCATTCCCATTCTGTTCACAAAACGCTCACACTGCATATAGTAACACCTGCGCTGTTCAGTCGTCATCATATCCCAGCTTGTGGCTTGATGCCTCATCTGACTGCTGCCACCGTTGTGACCGGTATACGTATCACTAGCACATGGCACACTGCTCCAAGGCCCTCGGCTCTGTGGATAACTGCCACTGGCCGCCACCTGCTCCATACATTCATCAGGAACAAGTTGCGAGTGTGTACCGATCATCTGCCGGATAACCTGCAGACGTCCCATCTTGCTCAGTCTCTGTTGTCGCTGTTCCATCGTAAGATTGTCATCAGGTATTCTGCAGTTTTCGTGATGATGAAAATGATGGAGATTTGCAACGGCATCCATATTCCCATATCCACCAGAACATCTCATTAAATCAACAGATGACGACAATGACATATTGCCAGAATACACTGGTTTCTGATGCCCACCAGACCAGCAGTGATAGTGTCCACACTCAGGCGTTTGATTACATGACCTGTACACCTGACCGGGATACACAGACGAAGCAGCCATCAGTTCCTGCTGCTTCTGTCGAGAGGCATTCTGCTGTCGAACCCACTGCTCAACATCGGTCTGTGCATAGCCCACCGAAGGTTGATCAACTGTAGCAGTTGCATCCCTGCAGTGACTAGCATCGTATTCAGAATAGCCAGCTGCTGTCTGCGACTGACTGGCTGAAATAAAGCTGCCGACATTTCTTGACTTCTGAAACCACAAAGCCATACATATAAAATACACTGACTACACCGTGTTCAGAAAAAACACACAAACAGTTCATGTCACATTTTCTTCCCTATTTCCGTGAAAAATGTTTTCATGCCCTGAAAATTTTGTACAAATTTAAACAGTTTCGACAAAAATCTAGAAAAAATGTGAGTGAGTGAGTAAACATAACCTGCGTTTTGGATGGCCTAACAACCATGAACAAGTTTAGTGCACCACGGATAATTAGATACTCTATGCCGAAGCACGAAAAACAAATTTACTAGTATATTGCATCAATACAACAAAACAACTCTTTCAAATTTTTCATCTGCCATGCTGTCAAACAGAAATTAAAACTATTAGCTAAAAGTATTAAAACTATTAAAAGTATTATTATCATTAGCATATTTATAATATATTTATCTGTGTGCACTAAACTTGTTCATGGTTATTAAGCAATCCAAAACACAGCCGTAGTGTCAGAACCTACACCTGTCATCACACTTATCAATATGAAACATGAAACAACCGACACAGTATGCACAGAGATGTCAACTATAATGAACAACACAGGCTAAACTTTACATGTACTAATGTCATGTATTTTCTAATTGTTTCCTCATTTACTTATTTACTTTATACATTAGTTATGACACAATGCAACCTGAATCAAAGTTCCACTAATACTGCAATACATCCTGAGTTTCTGACTATAAAAGAAGTTGATACAGTATTTTGACCTTTGTTTAACCAGCCACTATTTCTTTATCATTTATATACATATGAATGTTTACCATAAAAACATGCATAGACGAAAAGCAATAACATATTACTGTGCTAAATATACGATAATTAACTTCTGATTCAATGTTATTCAACCAAGCTAGCTAAATTTTCGATAAACAGTCGGAAATAAAAACTAACATGAAAAATAATCCCAAAATCACAGCCTCAAGTGACATGACATGAGAACAGTGATACTTGAAACTTGACAGAAAACATGCGAAATTAACCATGTACAAACATTTAATGGGACTATATATATTAACGTACTTGTGACATGGGAACTGCACAGTAGTCATGATGAAAGTCGATAATACTGTCATAGCGGCCAACACGAACCGACTCTGCTGCATAGTTAGCTAATTTAGTGGAAAACACACAGATCTGTACCAACGATCCACCATGTTGATGTGGTCCATTATCCACCACTGGTAATAACTGCTCTGTCATATCTGGCAACTGTATGAATGGAGCGGAAGCCACACAGTCAGTCATCTGATTAACTGGAGTTACTTTTGGCATTAACTCATCGCTGGGTCCATTATATATCACAGATGCCTGAGATGTGCCAGCCATGCTATCTGAGAGACTTCCAACGGTATTCTGAATTGTTGGACAATAAACTGCAGATGGTTTCGTATCAGTGATATCGTGGTGAACACTTGACAACTGCATCTCAATGCTTGATGATTTGCTGCCATCAAATGATGATATTCCACTGCTATCTGCAAATACAACAGTATTTCACAACTGCAAACTTGATGCAATGTAGCATTAAGTTAGCGCAGTTCTAACATGTCACACCATGTACTTATCTTGAATATCAGAAGTCCACTTTTACACTGCCTAGCTAAGCCCTGGTCTAGCTTTGTCTAGCTCGCAGCATCGCGAGCCTAAGTACCACTGTTTACTGAAAACTACCAAAAAACAACCATGGTTAGAATTAGAGTTAGAGTTTATAGTATTTAATGCCACCCTATCAATACTAAACCACTTTCATCGGCACTAAAATTCTTTTTGTATCTGCGTACAATATGTTGCTGCTGTATGTATGGTGAAATAAATATATATAAAAGTGTGCCAGAGGCTGTATTGTATATCACTTCATAGCAGCTTACCTATCGAAGCAAATGAGTTATGCTGCAGAGAAGAATCTTCAACTGACTCCACTATTTTAACTGCAGAAACTTCAGCGTTACTCGTCACGCTGCTGCTGGTTGGAATCACCGACAATGAGGTAACTGCAGCATTCTCCATGTTAGCCGCCTTCTGACTGATGGAGCTTTTAGGCACCGACGTTATTTTTGTCTTTGTCATTTCATCACAACGCAGGCAAGCATTACAAACCTACAGACAACAAGCTACAAACATTAAATTATATGACATATTAAATCTTAACAATCAGTAATGACATAATACGACTGGGAACAGAAAGTCACTGAGCAAAAACTTGACTGAGTGACATGCAAGTACAAGTTAAATGCAAAAAAAAACTTATTTTCAGTGAAGGCCGGACTGATGTCACATTTTATTTTCAGTCCAGGTTAAGGCGCTCGAGTACCATCACGTAATCAAGTAGCTTATACTGATTCCAAAATGAATAATTTAGTGGTAAATATATATATATATATACCAGGTCTATGAACCATGCCATGACACTATAGTGTATTTATATCAGGCTCATTCACTATTATGTAAGACTATAGCTCAAGCGAAAGTTGTTTTTCTGTAGAAAATATGACTTTTAATTTTAACACCTTGCATGCAACATGTGGTGCCACGCTGCAAGTGGTTATAGGTTATGGTGGTAGAACGAGCCGGCAGAGACTACAATTTGTGTCTATATTTATTTATTTTATCTTCAGTAGCAGGCTCGAAGACATGAACACACAAAACATAATTATAACACAAGCACAAAGACTATGAAAAAAGACTAAAACAAACTACTATGCCAACTTTTAAAAACAGGTAATTTAAAAAACAAGTCCGATGACAAAACAGCATTGACAAGTGAATTGTCACTAATTTGCAATGAAAGTCATAGTGAGAAAGTCAGTTTCCGCATATTTTCCGGTAATGATGAAACACTGTTTAAAACAAAAAGTTTAGAAGCAATGCACCATCGTGGCTCCTGCAACAGTTGTCGAAACGCATCATTATACGCAACACGTAACTTGTTGAAAGAATATTGATACAGTGAACACCACAGCTGACAGCCATACATTGGAGTGCAATATGCTTTGAACAACATAAGTCTTGTGTTCAACGAAGCAGACAAAAACTTTCATATAATCATGTTTGCTCTAGCATATAAAGATCTAGTTTGTTTCATTATGTCAGCATCATCAGTCAAGCTAGAGTTGACAATATGACCAAGGTATTTGTAGCTATCAGTATAGGGCAACGTTGGCCCATACAGTTGAAACAATGGTCAATTAAGCACAACATTTTTTGATTTTACAATGAGACACTGTGACTTGATTACATTGAAAACAACCTGATGGGGCACAGCAAACTTTGAACAGATGTCTAACAGTACTTCAAGACCTTTAGCAGAAGGAGCAAATACTATAGGATCATCTGCAAACAGCAGATGGTTAATAATCATATTACTCAGTCAGCAGCCTATGTTTGCTGAATGAAGGCACAATGACAGCTGATCAATGTAAACTGCAAATAGAAAGGGGGATAAAATTCCACTCTGGCAAACTCCATTATAGATATTAAAATTATCTGACAGAATTCCAGCCCACTGAATTCTTGCATAGTGATGACCATACCAATTCCACAGACGATGCAACATATATGCTGGAAACCTCACGAGCCACAAGTTTACGAAATAATGTGGTGTAGTCAACACGATTAGGGTTAGAAATAGGGTTAGGTTCAGGGTTAGCATTTTAGAAAGATTACGTCAACAATAGTGGACACCACATACACTGTGTCCCAAAAAAAAACATCCCCGACATTTTTGACTGTAACGTGAAGAAGGATTACCGGATTTTAATAATTTTTGATACGAATATTCCTGAGACAACTTGTCGTCAAGTGACAATTTAATTTCCCATCTCGCCCAACATCTGTTTCTACACTACCTGGGGAAAATAGAACAAACAAAATATCACTTTTTTATTCAATGCGACATGATTGCTTAATTAACATAACGCGTAAAAACACATTCTGTTCACATTTCTGACACTGTGGCTGACAATATAATATTTCATTCAATTATCCATTTTTCAACTGCCTACAGTAAAACTGCTTGAAGTGTTGGCCCACTGTGACACTTGTACACTGGCCCACTTGACAACTGCAGTATCGATAATGTTCTGCTCCTGACCAATACAGGCTCTACCAGTGACTTCTTGACATTACAAACATTCTTAAACTTCTTCTGGTAAACACGCTGTGCTGCAAGACAGTCAAACCTTGTAATAGACCTGCTGTTGGGGCCCACAAATTAGGACAGATAAAATTTATTGACGTTTTCCCATTCATTTTAACACGTATTATGCCTGGTCTGCTTTCCCCAGGTAGTGCAAAGCAGACGTTGGGTGAGGTAAAAACTAAAACACTTATTTCATAGCCAGTTGTGTCATAAATATTTCTGCCAATTATTATTAAAATCTGCTAATCTTTACTTGAGGTATGATCGATAATGTTGGGGATGTTTTTTCAGGTTTTCTGTTTATTTTAATGCATATTTCGGTTGATCTGCTTTCCCTAGGTAGTGCAGAAGCATACATTGGGTGAAGTGGAAAACTGAACGGTCATTTGATGGCAAGTTGTGTCAGGAATATTTGTGCCAAAAATTATTAAAATTTGATAATTGGTTTTCAAGA
>Ga0056128_1009042_pt1 | contig 12537 bp, 8 predicted proteins | sample WorMetLIZISLAND2_FD_71113 | JGI IMG/M metagenome (GOLD analysis project Ga0056128, IMG submission 71113) | Marine gutless worms symbiont microbial communities from Max Planck institute for Marine Microbiology, Germany - Olavius geniculatus... ...
AGGCTACAGGCCAAAACAGTGGGCGGGGCTTATAGGCCTCTCCGTAAGCCTATTTATAATCTACTTATGTATTTCGGGCAGTTTTAAATTTTTATTTAGTTTTCATCAGCATCATCATCATCATCATCACCACCACGAACGGGTTAACGTAGCGTATGGTAAGTGCAAAATGCACTGCAGACACGTTTAAACTCGACAAAAACATGCAAACGATAAAAAATAACAAAAAACCCAGCTGACGTTAGGGAAAGGCCGATCGTACTGGTTGTCACTGATCTTGAAAGTCATCCAAGGTCGATAATTTTAATTTTATCTGAAGAGCGTATGCTACTTCCTATCAGTGATCAATAGCAATAGGCCGTATCTTGCACCGTTTAGCCACAATACATCCGTGACAGACAGACAGGGAGACAAACGACAGACGGAAAAACGACAACCACGACAAAGGGTCGACCTTTAAACTTACTGCTTAGGCCTAAAGATGGGCCCAAAAACCAAAAAAGATAAAACGATAAACAAAAACACAGATAATTTACGCAGACAGTCACACACCGTATGATCGACGGAATAAAAATTTTTTAGTTTATGCTAAAAAGTCCAAAGTTATGTCTCATATGTGATGTTGCCTGGCAGTGCGTTCCACAACCTGGCGGCAATAACGGGTAAAGCCCGATCGCCAAGTGTGGTGCAGTGTCGTGTAGCCGGAACAGCCAAACGCTGGATACTGTTCTCGGCTCATCGAAGTTCAAACCGTTGCCGAAAAACATTCCGTCAGCTCAAGACTTCTTCGACTTCTTTAACAAGAAAGTAGAAGCGGTCCGCAAAGAAACAGGTCAAGGTCCGGCCACAACGTTCGCTCCTCCAGCTGCGGCAACATTCAGTAGCACTGCTTTCAGCTCTACACAGAAGACGACGAAGCCAAAGTCATAACAGCGGCTCCGTCGAAGTCGTGTGAGCTTGATCCGATTCCAACTGACGTCCTGAAGCAGTTTCTCCCAGTCTTGCTGCCGTACATTACCAAAATGTGCAATGCGTCACTACAGCGAGGCACTCTACCGACGACTCAGCGTAGCGCCATCGTCGCGCCAAGCCTAAAGAAGACTGGTTCTGATCCAGCCGTTCCAGCGGATGTACGTAACTACAGACCAATATCCAATCTGACGTTTATGTCCAAAGTTGTCGAGCGTTTGGTTTGTCGTCAACTCGTCGCTTACCTGGAGCAGAACGGTCTTCTTTCAGACGTACAGTCTGCTTACAGGCGCTGTCGGTCGACTGAGACTGGGGTTCTTCGTAACGGTGCCAGATAGACGCATGGTGACGACAGACTTTTCATAGTAAAACTCTGGTGACGAATCGAACGGTCTCGTAACTGACAGTGTTTATTGTTTAGTTACAATAATACAGAAGGATGAAAGGATCATTGCTGCTGTACAATTTGAAATTAAACGGTTTGATTTTTTTCTACCGGTCTAAACAGTTCACTGATTATATTTATACGGACATATTATACTGTAAACTGTCGAAATGCATTGGGCAGACTCCGTGTTCATATAAACATTATCTTGTTTGTAATAAAAATGATTGATTGTATGATAGATTCATCGATAGCAAGATTGGTCATCATGAAGCTTTTTCACTCTACTCGACCACTAGCTCATCGACCCGACCCGACTCAAAGAAAACTATTACGACCCGACACGACTCATAGTTACAGTGCGAAATGTGAAAAGTCTCAGGAGCCATCACCAATTACATTATTATGCAAATTTAATTAAAAATATGACTCGCAACAAACCATGAAAACAAGAAGCCCAGCTGTCTGTATGGAAGGTCAAATGTAGGCCTACGAGCGTTAGGACATGACGCTGAACAGAAAATTGCTTTGTAGGGCATTGAGACGTAAATTAAACAATCAAAAATTTTAAACTCAGACTAAGCCTATATCGTTCACCTTAATTGCGTCAATTGCGTTCAACTAAACAAGGAAGTTGACCTTGCAAACTGCATGTAAAATTCCAAACGTTCTTTCTATAAATAGGCCTACTGAAAGCGTACTAAAAATTCACAATAGGCTTACGCCCAGTCAGGAAGATAAACGCATTCTACCATGACCTAGGACCAATGCACGTTGTGAATTCTTGCAGTAAAACTTTGCAACAAATCGAATAAGATAAAAGCAATAAAACTTGGACATAGGCTGTATGACAGACCAGCGGTAACAAATTTACATATAGGGCCTAGTCTGTAGTGTAGGCCTAGGCCTATTACAGTCGAGCTATAGCAAAATAAACTGAGTATTGCAAGAGTTAGTGCAAAAGTTAGGTCTGTTCAGTAAGCTTTATTAATAAAGGTAATCTGGTGCACGTTAATTGTCTATACAATGAGTACAGTGGTGCAGTTAGCCGTCAAATATCCTATAGGCTGGGCCTAGGCTGACCGGTTAAATTTTGTCACTGGTCAAACGCGCCCGGTCATAACCAGTCAAACATTTGTCCCTGTGAAGGCCGGATGTTTGACCGGTCATGACCGGTCCAATATCAGAGCCGGATATTTGACCTGTCGCCGTCTTGAGCAGCCTTAGCCAGTACGTAGATGCACTGAATGGTGCTCGTACAAGGTGGGCCAAAAATGGCACCATTTATTGTACGCCTCATAACTTTACCAAATGTTAACCGATTTTCAAAATTCTTTCACTGTCAGAATCAGAAGATTATTTGTAATAAAAGTATCAGTACAGATCCCACCTACAGATCCTGGTGCTGTCAGTTGCTACCCTGCTTCAATGGTAAACTTAATCTGGTTCGCTGATGAGAATGTTCATCATATGTCAGCACTAAGCAACATGGGATCATGAAATCAGGCGTCTTGTGATTCAAAAAAGCAACTATTTTGCAACCTCGGTGTGCTAGTGCACTATCTTGCTCGAACATATAAAAGTCCAACTATCCCCACAGACAGGTATAATGTTTTGCATGTTTTTGTGGCTTCAACTGTGAACTTCAAGAATTTGTCATGAAGAAATATTTAATCAAAGTTGAAATATTTTGAATTCCTATTTCTTCAGCTACAACCGGTAAAAATTTCGTGTAAATTGATTACCATTTGAGTGAATTATGAAAGAAAGAAAAAGGGGTCCTTTTATGAAACACCGCGTATACATCTCTGCTACATGTATAGGTCTTGCTCTTGGTCTCCCTGTTTTCGTATCGGACGGAAATCAGGCCAGTGTGTGTGAGGGCATACGTATAATTGGATTGCCTACCCTATTCTAGTTTTAAACTTGAACCTTACCGGCTAAAAAATTCTAGGTACAGGCCTATCTCTATAGTGATTCTCTCTTTAATGAAGGCATTCACAGATCGGTCTCGGTCTTGACGGTAGCACTTCTTTGGTTTTTGCTAAAGGGCCCTGGTTTTCGGATTTCGGTCTCATCTGCAGCAATGGCCGAACTGCCACTTGTTCACGAAAACACACATCAAAGAAGCAACAGAGTCTGCGGATATCTAGGTGAGATAAGCAGGACATCCACTCTGTAGCGACATCAGCTCAGTTCTGATTCTCGGCGGCTCAAGTTCTAGCATAACGAACGATGTGTATACAGTATAAACTCTAGCGCTCCTTGGTGGTCCGGTCCCAGGGGTACATTTTACGCTTCACCCAGTCGCCAGGACCGAAATGGCGCCGGATGGCTTAATGCTGCTTTCTCATCCTTTCCGGCAATTAGCGTGATATCACAGGATTGCCATCGTCCAGTGTTTACGGTAGGGACGATTAAATCGCGGTTTATAAACGAAGAAAACGAACGAACTTTTAGTTTGCTTACGGCGACGGCTGAGTGAACGCCAGTGATGAGCCAAATCTCAAATAAAATATCGTGTGCAAAAATGTCAAACAATTTGCTCCAAATCTCAAATCAAATCTCAAATCTCGATACATGCAATAGGCAACCATTCGTAAAAGCAAGCGACCATTTTAGTGTTTTTTTATTTCTTATTTTCTGTTGCTAAAACCAGTCCACCTGTCCATAAAATGACAGTAACAGTAATGGGTCAAGCTTGCAGATTTTCATCGAAACAGAATCGCGAAAATTTGACGCGAATCTAATTCCAAATCGCGCAGTTAGAAATTCACAAACACAGTATAATCGCTATTCAAACCAAATCGACCTTCGATTTTGCCCACCACTAGTGAGCGCAGAGCAGAGCTGAAAGCAGTGCCGGGTACAGCGGCTGGCTGGCTGGAAGATGCGCATCTCTCCGCATCTCAGCATCTCGGCGTCGCTTTATAGTGTAAACGATCTCTGATGCTGAGTGCGACCGCGAAGTCATCGCGGCACTGACATTGCTATTGCTACGTCACTCAGCACTACGCCACAGCCCACAGCCAGCCGAATGTAAATTTACCTCCGATCTGCTATGAAAAAACAAGAACAATAAATTGGCGTTTTAATATAGGGCCTAAGCGCAAAGTCAAAAGTTTTTTGACTGCAAAAAAACAGAAACAGAAGGTGTTCTGATTCATATAATCTATGTCTTTGATTTATAGCAAAACACAAAGCAAAGTAATTGCAAAACAACGCTTAACTTTTTTGTAAATATTTTTAGACACAACTATAAAAGAAGATAAGTAAGTAGTGATGAGGGGCGGGTCACTATAGCATAACATTGGCCCTGAGGCGTTGCAATGTCTTATACTCTCACTATCTCGCAGACCATGCAGAAAGCTGTAACAGCGCAAGGTCAATGATTGAGCGTTTTATTCGTCAAGATAAGAACACCGGCGACTGGCCCAGTTGCCGCTAAATGTAGAATGTACGGGTGGAGCAGAGCTTAATGTGAGGTCTAAAGGGCCACTTGTCTTGTTTGTGTTTTACGACTGAAGGCTATATCCAACCCCGCCTTCAGGCTACAGACTTCAGCCACAGTTACACGCAGCCTAAAAGTGCAAAAAAACTTATTTTTTAACTGAGAAAAATATTTGCCACTGCTTGCGGTTTCTGCTATTTTTGCTCCTTATTCGTCGTCATCAGTAGGAACGCCATTTAGGCATACGTGGATGGTGTGTATACTGCAAGCACAGCATAAAATATACCAAAACCAAGGGTTAAACCAGAAAAAAACACTTACAGAAACATTATTTTACGTTACTGTACATGTGGACCGATGTTTGTTCGCCAACCTTGTTTTTTGCATTGAAACAGTTAACTTATGATGCAGTAAGTCACAATATCTTTACGCAGAATTTTTCCAAGCATTAGCTATACACTATATCACAGTGATTGCGACGATTAACTACTTTAATAAATTAAATTTGGTATGAGGTGATAAACGCATGTTTCTGTATAGGGCCTAATGCAGAATGGGACAGTAAGCTAAAAGCGACTAATCGTATATAGAGACTACACAGATCTTACTGCCATTATACCGCGGTTACGTTTGTGCCTAGTAATGCTATAGCAACTACATGTACGTCTTATCGCAATTGATAACGATAAAGACCACTCAAGTAGTAGATTCCGTTACCTATAGCTCGCCTGGCCTAGTGTCTGCACGCAGAAATAATGCGGGCTAAATGCTAATAGTCGTGTCAGTCAGCGGGAGACGCTAACCAATCAACCTCGTCAGTCGTCAAGACACAATGACCATGTATAGTGATTATTCGATGAATTTCTTCAACTGCGATCTCCTTTCCCGGGTTCTGGTCTTGAGCCTGGCAGTCAGACTCATTGCGGTCCATGCACTTTGAGATAAAAAAGCAACTGTCAATCCTAGTAGGTCTACAAAATGAGGTTGACTCCGCAAACAAGCCATCATTTTCCCACACAACAAGACGTAAGCCTATGCATGTAACTAAGTAGTTAACTTTAATTTTAGTCAAAAAACCATTAGACCACTATAAATGTCTGAGACACTTATGGGTCCAAAGTGTCTGTAGCTATTGATCAGGCGTCTCAGAGAGACCGGTTCACATTATCACGTGATTATGATTTGTTTCCATACCGAGAGTGAAAGGCAGACAGACATGCTGTCAGCCTGGGCTGCGCTGCAGCAATCGAGTTTATACGTCTACATTTCATTTCATTCATCACTGACGTCAAGTCAACGATGTTTACAGTTTAACTCGACAACTGATTTACCGTTATTCGAGAGAGTGGGACGTGGGTTGTGCTGAGCAGGCAGGCGGGTTTTGAGGGTAGTCGTGTAGCTCGGGTGATTTCCGTTGTTCCTTTTGTGCGAACATCTTGGGTGGTAGAACAATCGTGGAAAGCACCGACAGCATCAGTCGGCGGAGAGTAGCATTAAAGACAGCAGAAAATCACGGCAAAAATGGCAAAAAACATGGCAAACTTTGGCGAAAATAGCAAGAATCCCGGCAAAATCACGACAAAGAAACGGCATCAAATCCAAATCATGGGCCCAAAGACAGTCTATAAAACTCAACATATAGTATTGACGACCATCAATACCTGCAGAGAAAGGTTTTTTCCGGGAAATTTTGTCAGTGCACAGCGTTAAATTACATATTTTACGATGACGTCACGCTCACATAATATTAAGCTAGAAAGTAACAAAGCACACGGACTTTGGTAGCAAAGGCAAGACTAAATATTTTTGTGTTAAAATCATACGATAAACTTCAACTGTGCTGATTAAAAACAGAACGTTCTTGCAAAAAACGCAAAAATCACGGCATTTTGGATAAAACACAACATAACACGGCATTTTGGAAAAATCACGGCATTTGATGAAAATCACGGTTTCCGTGCTTTCCGTGTTGCCGTGATTTTCTATTGCCCATAAGTAGCATGGAGGCTCTCATAATTTTATGCCCATGGAGCTATTTATTAGTTATGAGCAGCAAACTCAAACGCTGGAAATATCTGCTGTTGCAAAAAAACTGGTTTGGCAATAGTAATTTGAACGCCGTTCTGTAAATTTTGAATATTCCCGTCAGCTAATATTCGGTTTCCATTAAATGTGTACCTTTATCACGAAAGACCCGCCTCCCAACGAAAAAAAACCACCCAAGGCGTCCCTACCCGGGGTGGTATAATACCACCCAAGACGTCATATTATCTCAGACAAGCAAGCAGTGGCATGACTTGCGGTGGCAGACATCATGGCGACACGCTAAATGCTGACGACATGCGCTGCACTTAAGTGAGCAGTAAATTATCCGGCGCTGATGTCACATTAAAATGTCTCCCCCGTGAAAAATCCGCCCAGGAAAAAATGATCACGAATTTGATATGTCTCCCTCTTATTATAATATTCGCCGGCCCCATAAAAGGATCCCCATTAGAGGATCGGCCCCTCTCAAAAAAATCTCCCCCGGCCGACAATTTACCGGTGAAAATCCTTCCGGCCCGGACCGCTGCCGGGGCGGATTTTTGCCAATAAACTGTAGGGCGGGGAAGACTTTCTAGGGGACGATTCTGTAATGGGACACCGGCAGCAGCAGTCGCAGCAGCATTGCCAGCAGTGCAATAGTCAGTCGTCATTGGCCACGTTGAGAATCATTATGTCGCCGCGCTGACTCTTGGACCGGACGAAGCACCGCGGTTCAATGATGAGAGTTTACAAGACAGAGCTAACAGCATGCAGACTTTGACTGCATGATTGACTTTTTCTCTGATCGGTTTTTCGACAGCAAAGGACCGCCGAACCTGCCCAAAAGATCGCAGCTTTTCTGCGACGCAGCAAACGCACTGGCTTCTGCTCAAGTCAACTTGACGAGACTGTGATAGTCTTTGTGACACCGCCGATACTCAGGGGCGGCGGCAGGCAAGGCTCTAGGGGTCCGGACCCCCAGCCTCCAACAGGACGACCCATGAGATTCGTACAAATTCGAGCTTTTTGGGTAGATGAAGAGAGGGGTGGGGGTAGCGGATGAAACTCGACTACCACTTGACCTGGATGCCCCTAGCTGTGAAACCTGGCGCCGCCCCTGAAGATTTTACATAACTTCCACCATGTTCTACAAGCAGCACTTCTCATGCCTCTACTAATTGCCTCAGATTCGGCCACTGGCTGACATTATGCACTTTAAATATGCACTTAAGTAAGTAAGTAAGTAAGTATGTGAATATTTAAAATGCACAATGTCAGCCAGTGGCCGAATCTGAGGCACTTGGCTGAGCCGCTAGGGGGAGCAGTAGGCCTGCTGGAAGCAATGAGTTTTAAGGAGGCGACGGAAGGTGTCTGCAGAGGTAGAACTACGGATGCTAGAGGGTAGTGAGTTCCAAACTGTGGGGGCTGCAATGCTAAAACCGCGGGAGCCAAAGGTTGTGCGGACACGTGGAACCGACAAAAGATTGGTGTTGGCAGAACGCAGAGAACTTATTTACTTACTATTGATTGTTACTAAAATGTAAGAGACAGGCTATACAATAGGCAGCTTCCTGATTGCATGACACATCTTACTGATTGCAATTTTGTACTTCTAATGCTGTTTGTGCGATAGTTATTAACTATATTTTTTTACCTTGTCACTTAGCCTATTTTACAATTGCTGTCTAACGATTGTTGTATTATTTGATTTGATTTCCGCCTTGATCCCTTGCTCTTGCTGTTGCAGTTAGGATTCCGTGGCATCGTTGACGACTTTGGTGACAGTGCGATGCCAGAGCACACGGATGAGATGTGTCGGGCTCACATTATTCTTCCGCGATGCACACAAACTATTCTACTGCTTGATGTAGGTTTATTAAATACACTAAAGAGTAAATTACTCTTCAATGCATTTAATGCATCAAGCAGCAGACTGAGTTTTAATAATATTAGAAATATATTTTACTAACAGTACATTACACGTGAAAGCATTCTGGTGTGTAATATTAAGCCAAAACTATAAGTTTAGTCATCACAGCCTATGCCGTTATGTTGTTGTCTTTATTTAGCGATTAGTCACTGAGGCCTAACGACGTCGTAACATCGTACTGCGAACTAAGAATCTGCGTGCGGTAATTTGCCTCCCAAGACGTAAGCCTAAGTAGGCCTACATGGAGCTATTAACATGCGAGTACCTGCTACTGCTGCTGCTGGAATCAGAAGCAGAGAGGCGTTTATTGGAAGTCTAATTGCTCGACGGCGCCTCGAGTTATACACACATCAAACGACCCGTCGCCGACGACTGAGTCCCCCTCATCTCTCCCTCTCCTTTCCCCTCTTTCACGCTGCCCTGCCGCCCGCTCACCAAGTCTCATCAACTGATTGTCCCTGATACTCATGGTGATACCTGCGGAGAAAACGGAGGGGGCATCTTTCGATAGCGAGTAGTGACGTCATGGGATGTTGTCCTTCACAGTAGGCTAAGTAAGCGAGTAAGTCAGTAAAACAAACAGAGTCGGGATTGATGCCAGCATTTTCAAAGCCAAGGCCAAAGCCAGCTAGCCAGTAACTTTCGAGGCCAAGGTCAAGGCCACGTTTTTTTGTCCTCGAGCTGTCGAGATCGAGGACGAATCATCGAGGACCCCATTTCTAAAAACGAATATTTTATTCGTCTACGTTTTTCATAATTGTAGAAAATAACGAGACCTGGCCGGCTACAGTAAAGCAGAGCGTGTTCATCTGTGTCGTGTGGCAGGTACAACCCTGTGTGATTCTAAATGGCAGATGACACTTCCTATCTCCAAGATGACTTCCCACGAAGAGCCTCTTCGTGGGAAGTCATCTCGGAGGTAGAAAGTGTCACTTCTGAGCTATGCACACCTTTAACCATTTGTCACCGCTTATCGCACTTTTGTACAGTGCACTTTCCACAAGTTGAAAATTATTCCCAGTTTGTCAGATATTTTCACGATATAGCAATTGGTGGCTAATCAAATGCACTGGTTCACGTAATAAACTCCGCACTGTGATAACCCCGCCTGGTGAGCTCTGTGTGTACTAAGAACTAGATATGCACGGTGCGATGAAAATTATCTGATTATAAACCTACAGGTCAACCAGTCTACCAATCATGCTGATGTATTGTGAGTTTAAGTTTTCGTTAACGATAACGAAAAATAAAACAAAACATCCAAACACACTGACTGCTCAAGCAATAAGTTACTACGTAAATCACCTCTCCGAAGAAAATTAACAGTATAGGCTATAGGTTGTGTTTTGTCTTTGTTAGTTTGTTTGTCTGTTCTCAAAATTACTAAAAAGTCGCGAACGGATTTCGGTAAGTGAGTAAAAGCGGGGGACGGACGGACGGCCAGAGAGCATAATGGTCCCCTGCAGCTTCGCGCTCCCAGCTGAGAACGGAGACATAAAACGTAACTGTGTTGGTGGTAAGAGTCAAAGGCGGAAATAGCCAACCGTATCTCAAATCAGGCAATAGCAGCTGCGTAGGCCTACTGCAGTTGTAATGCTGAATTTTTGGTAAGTTTTTGTATAGGCTACCTTAATATCAAAAAAATATTTGTGAGGGCCCCACATTTTATCAACGGAACCTAATCGAGTTAAGCTCCGGCCCTGATGTGAGTGCGGATGCAGGCGTGCAGAGATGCTCTGTCGCTGAATACAACAACGATGATGATGATGCTGATGCAGCTATAGAGCTATAGTTGGCCTACAATAGAATGACGTTGTCCAGAACGCCACAGCGTTACGACTGCAACAGCAGCAGCGACAATGCGCCACTGACCCGACACTAAAGCCTAGTTTCCAAGGCTGGCAAATTGCTTTGACAAACCTGCACTTTTGTAAATTTTTTTTAGGTTTTTAAAAGCCGTAAACAAAATGTGAAATATTAAAATTTCAAGTTTTCAGATTTTTTGTGTGTGCAGTTTACTGAGTTTAATACACATAACATTTGATTATTTTGCAGCTAATTATTTAAATGCACCGTGACCCTGTTATAATGTATAAAAAACGATGCGATATGAAAAAAAATATTAGAGTGTTCTTTCTCCGTCGTAAACTATGTTGTCATGCGGAAGTGTCATAACATGCCCGAAGTAGGGAAGTTTGTGGCTTTTAATTATTGTGATCGAGCTGTTCGCTTTCTACACCAGCCATAGTGTAGACTTGCTCTATGTGCATAGTCGTTAGTTTATCCGCGGAATTAGAACATTTTTCTGGTGCATTCACAGACATGTTTCGCTACTGCCAAACCAATGTTTTCATAAATCGCAACTTTTAACTTTTTCGTAATGCTGACTGACTTGTTTTTCCATATCTTGCATTGCGTTGTATGGAAACTAATGGGGTGTTTACACGATCCAGCAAACGTCCAGCAAATGTATTCAAAATACACGTGCTAATGCTGGACGTTTGCTGGATCGTGTAAAGACTATAAGCTTCAGCCATGATCTATTATATAGGCCTACGCTGTACTGTGACTCGTTTCAATAGTTAAACTATGGCTATGTCACGTGATTTTACTATAGGCCCTAGTAGTAGGCCTACCTAGTTGCTGAGGCACACCACCCTCTAATATCCTCCCTTTTCTGACAGTCGTAAAGGTTTTTGTCTGCGCGACCAATGTCCAAACTTGTGCCCTGCAGACCGTGCACAAATCAGCACAATGCGTATAGACCTGAGCACTTGTGTCGACTAAATACTTAAAGAAAAATCACACCAGAAACGATTGTTTGATTGTGCAAACCATTTTCTTGGTTCCGATTAACAGGGAGTGGGGGCTCATTTTGCCGGGAAAAGTTCGATATGAAGTTGTGCGTGCAGGCCTATATAGGCCTATCGCTACTTGTGTTTCGGTTGCATGGTAGGCATACATGAAATTGAATTAGTCGCTATGGTAGAGTTATAATGATTGCTGATTTAGAGTTATGATTCTGCCTATAATAGTCTATTACAATGTTGCCTGGCTAATGTCACAGCACTGCTTCAGGACCTATGGCTGTTTCAGCCGACACCCGCATGGATCGATGCTGATCCTGTTAGAGCGCAGAAAAATAGATCGGGTCAGTCTCGCCAATAAAGACAATGAGGGCCTGGAAAAAATTAGGGCGGGTATACGCTTAGACCTCAACAGCGTAAGGCAAAGTCTGGCTTGAATTTCTGCATGTTTCGGAGAACGAAGATTCATTACTATGTAAGCCGAACTTAGGCCTACTTTATTCGTATTTTATCACGTTTTTGTTGGAAATACATACAGACATTCGAATCGAATGTCGTCTAAAACAAATAATTAAAGAGCAAATTCATCTAACATAATATTAGGCCTACATCAACAAATAAATGATTACTGGTCTAGCTGCAGTGTGTAACCACCCGCTGCTTTCGCTTCGTCTTTTGTACTGGGTGATTGCAAGATCTCAGCCTCATGGGTAGGCCTACCTTCGGCTCTGAAAGATAGGCGGTTACCCATGCTATCTTATACATGGCAACGGGGGTCGGCAGAGAAGAAATTTAAGTGACACCATCGGATAGCCCGGGCCTAAAAATAGGGGGTAGGTGAAAACAACGCGCAATTATCTTTTAAGGGGGCCGAGTTATGACCCATTTTGTCCCAAATTTTGTTGCCATGGCAACGGGGGTCAATCAGGGGTAAATACAAATGACACCGTTAAATTGGCCGACCCCGAAA
>Ga0056128_1009043_pt1 | contig 12535 bp, 6 predicted proteins | sample WorMetLIZISLAND2_FD_71113 | JGI IMG/M metagenome (GOLD analysis project Ga0056128, IMG submission 71113) | Marine gutless worms symbiont microbial communities from Max Planck institute for Marine Microbiology, Germany - Olavius geniculatus... ...
CTGGCTATGAAATAAGTGTTTTAGTTTTTACCTCACCCAACGTCTGCTTTTGCACTACCTGGGGAAAGCAGACCAGGCATAATACGTGTTAAAATGAATGGAAAAACGTCAATAAATTCTGTCTGTTTAAATTTGTGGGCCCCAACAGCAGGTCTATTACAAGGTTTGACTGTCTTGCAGCAGTATGTCTACCAAGAGAAGTTTAAGAATGTTTGTAACGTCAAGAAGTGATGGTAGAGCCTGTATTGGTCAGGAGCAGAACATTATCAATACTGCAGCTGTAAAGTGGGCCAGTGTACAAGTGTCACAGTGGGCCAACACTTCAAGCAGTTTTACTGTAGGCAGTTGAAAAATGGATAACTGAATGAAATGTCAGCCACAGTGTCAGAAATGTGAACAGAATGTGTTTTTACGCGTTATGTTAATTAAGCAATCATGTCGCATTGAATAAAAAAGTGATATTTTGTTTGTTCTATTTCCCCAGGTAGTGTAGAAACAGATGTTGAGCGAGACGGGAAATTAAATTGTCACTTGACGACAAGTTGTCTCAGGAATACTCGTACCAAAAATTATTAAAATCCGATAATCCTTCTTCACGTTACAGTCGAAAATGTCGGGCATGTCTTTTTGGGGACACAGTGTATACCCATTACCCTGACACCGGGACTATAGTTTACAGAGCTTAGACTTAAGTGACTATGCGAATCCGACGTAACCTTTCCATAGACTATCTGTTGCCGAGCAGTACGGTCGGCTATCTTAGCGACGGCTGAGTTTTTTTTGTTACGTTTTATCAGTAAACCAGACGAACTGCATCGTCGAAGCAGGGTAGCGTCGCAGCAACTGACGGCACCGGTGCCGGTTGAAGCGAGAAACTTTGTTGTCGAAGAATGTTTAATTAACGGCCAAATTTTATTTAGTTATTTTAAGTCAGTATTATTCTAGCTACAGCTACTAAAATGTATGTGTGAATTTATTGTTATGCGACTGAATTACGGAAAACAATAAGCCCAGCTGTCGCTAGATGGGGCCGACCGTACTGGTTGTCACTGACATTGAAGGTCATACAAGGTCGATGATTTTCATTTCATTTCAAAGGGCGTATGCCACTTGCTATTAGTGATTAATAGTAACCTAGGCCATATCTTGCACCGTTTATTTACAATACATCCGCTACGGACAGACAGACGGACGGACAGACGACAACCAAGACAAAGGGTCGATTTTTAAGCTTACAGCTTAACAGTCTCCCCCAAAATTATTGTAGTAGTAGTAGTTGTTGTTGTTGTTCAGTTGTTGTTGTAGTAGCAGTTGATTGTAACTGTCGTTGTTGTTGTCAAAGTTTGTTGTGTGTGTGTGTTGATTGCGCAGGCACTGTTCAGCGGCACAGAGCTGTTACAGACATTGCTCGTTTTACCGTTATGTAACACAGCTAGCAGCCTGTCCGCCCCTAGTCCACGCCGTTGTCTAGCTATACTTAGCGTAGCCATGTTTCACATCGTCACAGCCTGCTTCGACCAGTTCTACGTCCACGTGCTGCGCAACCAGGCGCCGTGGCATCTATGGTCACGTGACGTCGGCCTGATGATTGTTGACATTCTGTACGTCGTCATGGCAACGGTCTGGTGGTGCCAGTTGCTGAAGCAACCTCGGCTTCGCGGTGCTCGCGTCTCACGGATTGAACTGATGTTGGCTGCTGGCTTCGTTCTGCTGCTATTTGTACTCTGTCTGGCCGTCTGATGACGTGGGCTTAGACCTAAAAAACCTGTGCTCCCGGTGACAGTCGGCAAAAAACTACCGACGGGTGGCGGCGAAAAAATTTTTGTTGTTTATTTTTATATTATGATGTGTCGTGTAATATTACCCAACAAGTCACAAAAACAAACTGACACACTAAACAGTACTCACGAGAACTTAAGCAACCTTTCAGCCTTTTAGACAAGGTGCAAACAGTAGGCTATTTTTCCGTGAAACTTCGAAAGCATACTGAAATCTGCACTGATATTTTTGAAGGTCCAATAAAAATTGTAGGGACGCATGTTTTTTTCTAGAGACGGATGGCAATCGGAAGCACAGTTTTTTTTTATTTTATTTGTTTTTTTTTATTTTAGGCTTTACAAAGAAGTGCTCAAAGTAGCCTAAAACTAGAATTATTAAAAGTAAAGTAAAACTCGCATGCGATATGTTTTAGGCATGCGCGCTTTTAATAACGTTGCAACCAAAATCGACGATTTTGCGGTCGACCGGCTAAATAGCACTTTACTGCACAAATTATGCAAATGCAATGTACACAGTCAGTGCATTTTGCACCACAATGGCACAGTTGCCAGAAAAATCATATTACTCCTCCTCTCTAGCCGGTGTTCATTTAGTTTGCAGTTTTGCGGTATATACGCGATATTAATATACCGATGCATTTCGTTCAGAAGTTGTGTGTGGATTTTATTTTATTTTTCTCACTATATTGTTCATAGTTTGTGTACGATCTCTGTATTGAGGAAATAGTTACGGTAACTAGCTGACGCCACTAAACGAAGTCAACTGTGCACAGTAGCCCACTGCGCACTTCTACCATACACTACTACAGTAAACTATTAAAGATACGTTTAGCGCGTGCTAAAAGCAAGAAGATTGCAAAAATACTTTTACTGCAAAATCTTTGTAATTAAAAATTAAGTGATTGCATTATTGACACCGTTGTTTTTAACTTGTTTAGCGACAGCTGAACTATGGCTTTAAGGTTAGCGCCATAATAATAAGTCCTCAGCGATAGTGATGTGATGGAGGTTTTGAGATTGAGATTCGATGTTGATATAACAGTTTTTGGCACTGTAATTCAGGAATCAGGAGATGTAGGCCTAGGCCTACAATAGTTACAGGTAGACAACATTCTGAATGAAGCTTTCAAGCGAAAAGCTCCCCCTAGGACCCGCGCCCCTAGAACCGCCCTTGGCAGACAGATGCCACCTGCCTATTTGAGTTAAACCAGCTTTAGATTTTAGCCCTTTTCCTTCTCCTCTCCCTCAACTTTTTTTATCCTGGAACCGGATTTGCATTTTGTGTTGAAAGCTGTTTTTAGCGCCGGTTTGACTAATTTTTTTTGCGTATATTTCGGAGGCAAAGTCTATGTGAAAACGAATGAAGAAATTTGCATGTATCAGCGAACCAAAAAAATGTGCGCCATGGACTCTTAAGAGTTCGTTGATGATAAATACGCGGATATTTGGTATAGAATTCTTGCAAGGGCAAGCGAGCAAGCGTCTACGACTAGCGGGGTGATCAATGCAGTCGCGGCATCTTAAAAAAATCCGCGCTCATTATTTATTTGGCGGCCATCCAAATAGCCTGTATAAGCTGCAGGTTTTTTTTGCACGGCCGCTATAAATTTGTACGGCCGCCGGATAAATAGGTATAGTGGCCTAGAGGCTATTTATCCGGTTAAAGAATTTTTACTAAATTGGGTCAGTTGAAGCTCGCGCGCGTGAATTTGGAGACATAATAAAGTTCGCAGTTTGATTCGGGTGTTACAGTATCGTCAAATAAGTGTGAGTTATTGTTAGGGTTAGAGTTGGCGTTGCGGTTAGGGTTAAGTTTATGCTTAGGCTTAAGAGGAATAGTTCGGTTTAATTCAGTTCAGTTTACAGACTTTTTAAAACAGAAATTTTCATAGATCAGTAGGGTCAGACATAGTAAGTAAGTAAGTGTGGTGGCTTAGTGGCATAACGGTTAGATCGTTAGACTTACGTTGAACGCACCAACAACCAAGCGGGCGGCGGCATTCAGCACCATCTGCAGTCGACGAGTAACCTGTGAGGAAACGCTATAGAAGACGGCGTTACAGTTATGACTCGGCTATTCACCCGGCTGCCGGGTAAATATCCTGTGTCTTCAGATACTTTTTAAAAGTCCATCAATGCGTGTTGCTGTGTGACATGCGCTGGCAGGCGGCAGCAGGGAAGCGGCTCTGGTGCACGCGACCGTGTCAGCTGGAGTCATGTACAGCGTCAGTCGAGACTGTCGCGAGGGTCGCATTGCCGCATGCCGCTGCAAAACCGACCCACACAAGCAGGTATATACGACACTACAGTTTTACATAACTATCGCTATATAAGCTTAAAGAAGTTAACAGAGATCGGGATCGTCAAATCCTACGCATTTTAGGCTATTTACGTAGGCCTAGGCCTACTTAATCTATCGTATTTTATGTACTGCGTTTTAACGTCCCTGACATAAATTGGACGTCAGATGTCTTCGCTAGCCATTGGCTCAAATAATCCGCATTTCGGTACAATTAATCTAGGCTATTCGCTGTACCCTCTTCATCTGCATTCACCAGTGTGTTCATATTCTACGTTTACGTACCGTTTTGTAGCGCTAGCTAGCCACAGAGCTTTGCAACGCCATGGTCATTTTACTGAAATTAGGCTTACACACAATAGAATGCGTAGATTGTTATAGCTGGCTGGCTGCATGGTTGTAGAGGACAGTGGTTCAACGTGAGAAGACGGCCACGTCAATGGTGACGACCGAGACGGGTAGTGGCGGCGACTGGCGATGGGCGGGCTGTAGCGACACTCCTGACTACGGTTACAAGTTCACGACCAGTTTCGTCGACGCGCGACAACGAGAGAAGAACTTTCCGCGCCACTCGGCTGCTCTCAGGATCACGATGATGCATTTGCACAACAACGAAGCCGGACGACTAGTTTGTATTGTTAATTTGCTACATCTCAACGCAAAATACCTGCGCGTCACGTGACATTCACAAGTACGCACTGTTCACCAACCGCTCAGCCAACCAGTCAATAGTTACCTCAATATTGCCTTTGAGGCAATAATATTCAAGACGTCTATGATCACTCCGACGACAGACGGCTCACGGCTGGCTGGCTGTATTGTAGCTAATAGGGTGTTTACACGATCCAGCAAACGTCCAGCAAACTTCCAGAAATGTATTCAAAATACACGTGAATTGCTGGACGTTTGCTGGACGTCTGATGGAAGTTTGCTGGATGTTTGCTGGATCGTGTAAACACCCTATATGCTGTACGTCGTTGTGTCGTGAGTGTATATTGTGGCTAAACCGTACGTTGTACGTTACACTATTAGTAAACGACCACGTTGCTTGCTTGCTTTATTCGAAGGGACCGTAAAATACACAAATTTTGCGTTGAGGTATAAAAAACAAATAGGAACTGGCGTTATCGATCAGTATTGAAAATTTTCTCCTCTCGTTTCATAAAATATTGCCCAAGGTCAAAGAACTTCGAAGAAAAAACTTTACATAATGACCTCAACGTTTACCCATTGTGTAGAGTGGGTAAGCGAGTACGCAGTACGAGTTTATGCTACCCCAGACAGTGCGGTATCGTAGTTAAACAACGCTTAGATTGCATTGATTAACTTGTCGTTCGGTTTATGAAGGACGACTGCAGCCGAAAGTTGTGAAAACAGTATACCAGTGCAAGCTAAGTATGATTTAAACGCATTCCACTTTGCCGACTTTTTGCGCTGACTTGTCGGACGTCACAACTAAGCTGTACAACTTCTCTTGACATTTCGAAATGTTTGCATTCGTTGTAGGCTTTCGCGTTGATTTTTATGGGCTTTCCTATCGAAGGTGTGATGATAAATTTTGCTGCTGGTTCTTCATCGTATCTAGGCCTATGTTTTAACATCATCATCAGAAGCGCAGTTTCCAACGAACGCAACTAACGCACGCAACGCAACGGACGTAACGGACGCAACGACCGCTTCTAACCTTATACGGTGTTTACACGATCGAGCAAACATCAAACAGCTAGCTCGACTTTCTGTAGTAATAAACATGCTAATTAGGAAGGCGGACGGGTTGTAATATTGCTTTCGTTGCGTTAAATGAAAATCCCACTCAAAAGCTAAGTTGAGTCGAGGTGTGAACTGGCCATTAGGGTTTATCTGTCTGTTTGTCGGTCTGTATGCAGGCGGTCAACAACTACGTCTCGGTGGCGTGCAAATGCCACGGAGTGTCGGGTAGCTGTGCGGTCAAGACGTGTTGGCGACAACTGCCCGACTTCCGATCGGTCGGCGATCGTCTTCTGACTCGCTACGACTCGGCGTCCCTAACCGTGTTCAACCGACACGGCACTTCACTGATCAGGCCGTCACCCGCTCGTCGCCACGACATCCAGAGGTTAGCTTCACCAGAAAGCCCAGTTGTCGCTAGGGAAAACAGTTCCTGTTGCAGTACTGACATTCAGAGCCATCCAAGGTCGACGATTTTCATCTCATCTAAAAGGGCGTGTGAGATTTCCTATTAGTGATCAATAGCAGCATAGGCCCTACCGTTAGCCACAATACATCCGTATAACATACGGACGGCAGACAGACAGCAGACGACAACGATGCCAAGGACGTCGTACAGCATAACTGTAGCGCGTCAGAAATGATTAACTGAATTGTGACGAACATGACTGGCAATAATATTGTCTCTATCAATGTCATATGTGTTACACTGCATCATTTTTGTTGCAACATGTGCTCAAAATATTTTCCCTTAACACGAACGCAAGCGGTAGACATCGACGCCACTCGCCAACTCAGTTCGTCGACGTGCGATCTTAAAATGAATAGGCCTACGACTAACGTTAAATAAAGGCCTAAGTAACAAATTTTCGATGATTTTGTTTTCTTAGTAATTTTCTGAGCTGACGCACAGCTCTACACAGCATGAATTCATTGTTGTAAACGGTCAAACTGCGACGCGTGCATTTCACAAGATAGTGTAGCAGCAGGACTAAAGTGAGGTGGGCAAAATTATAGGCTCTACAGCAGTGTTTTTAAACCTTTTTGCTGCAACGGAACCCTACATAAGTGTCAAAATCACTCACGGAACCCCATGACAGGCAATGATCCGTGAGTCCAATGGCGTAGGCAAAGTGAAATTTTTAGAGTGTCTGAGGACCGATGTCCTGAAACGATAACGGCGAAGCAGCAGGCAAAAAACTTGTTTAATTTTACCGTATTATATAATATTATTTAGCATTTTTTTTATTTCACTCGAAACCAAAAACACTTCACGAGGCAGTCGCCAACGGCCCAAAAATTATCATTCGATCTTTTACGTTTTTACGCTAACGGACAGCACAAAGGGTATGGACACCCCAGCCAGTTGCACTGATGGGCGAAGCTTCTATATTTTTCAAGCAGAATTTTTCAGGAAATGATCGAAGGTCTTCCAATAAATGGACACACGATTCCTCAACACTAACACTAATAAGTTAGTGTTCGGTGTTCAGTGCAAATATTCTAACATTGTTAACAACAAGAAAAATATTCAACACTGTATGCAAAAGAAGACGGCTAGAAGCACTAATTTTAAACTAAGCAATCGGTGCATAGTACTTCTGTGGTTTGTTCTGATGTAATTTCGCACGCTAGGTTATTTTTATTTTTTACTGACGAGCCGCGGAACCCTTGGTAGATGCTCGCGGAACCCTAGGGTTCCGCGGAACCCTGGTTGAAAACCACTGCTCTACAGCTATGGCACGATTGTCGTCTGTCCATCTGTCTGTGGGTAACAGATGGTAAGTGTTAGATCGTATGAGAGAACTTTTCGCACAAGTAATTTAGCCCTGTATATGTTGAGGCGCTTTGCATACAGAATTTGGGGGATTCAGTGCAAGGAGAACAGTTTCAAATTTGGGGTTGAATAGAGTGAGTAAGAAAAATGTACGTTTTTCAACGAATAACTGGTCATATCTGCAAACGGTGTTTTTCTGAGACACAATGTATATTGCGCACCATAATCCGGCCAATTCTGGCTGCTGGATCAACATGTATGTAAAATAACATGTATGTTATTTTATATCAGCGTACACGCATCACCTTCGAACGCTGAAGCACGTCGAGGGCGACGACGACGACGACAGAGGAAACAACGATCGGCCAGTCGACGGGTGGGCAAGGATCAGCTGATCTACGTCGACGAGTCAGCCGACTACTGTTCGTCCACACGCGGACGACGCTGTATGCGGCCGTCCCGCAGCGAGGTTGCAGTGGGTCGGCGGCTGGAGCAGGCCGACTGTGAGACGCTGTGTTGCGGCCGGGGTTACAACGAGTACCGACGCACGACGACAGTCAGGTGTCGTTGTAAGTTCGTCTGGTGCTGTCGCGTCGTCTGTGATGCCTGCCGACGTGCGGAGAACGTCGTCGTGTGCAAATAACGTCACGGACGAGAACTACGTGCTATACGTCTAAAATAATCTTTGAATAAACTTAATACAAAGCGACGTAACTAAACCGAACTGAACTGACACGGTTTAGTTTTTGACGAACCGCGCGAGCCTATTAGTCATTGGTTGTCGCCTACTTGAGCGTAGTCACGTCAGCCACCGACGCTGCTAGTTCGTCAAAAACGAAACTATGTCAGTTCAGTCTAGTTCAGTTCAATTACGTCGCTCTGTGCACACATTTAGAACAGGTTGAAGTTCAAAGCGAAATGACGGATCCTCCTGTCATGTTCTTAAATTCCACGACAACTTATTCGCCGTGGCGACATCTAGCAGCGAACGCAAATCGTTCTGATCGAGAAAGAGGCAACAGCGGTTACGGAGACGTTAACAGTTTGACTAACAAAGGTTATAATATGATGAATTTATATCAGTGTGCATAAACAAATTCCTAGTCTGTGGCGTCACGGGGACGGGCACTGGCAACCTTTAAGTAGACGGTTTTTTAGATATCAGAACGTTTAACTTTCTCTCCCATCTTTCTTTTCTTCTATTCTTTATATTTCCCATGTGTTCTACTGTCTCTAATTCTACCAAACTAAGATCATGCATTCTCTAGTCTGTCCATGACGAAAAAACCTACTGACATACTTAGGCTGTAACCTTTCAGTTGTCAGGCGTCGCAAGCATTTTTTGACGCGCTACAGCTATGCTGCAGAGCGTCTGTGGCACGATGTGTCGTCGTCGTCTGTCACGGATGTAATGTGGCTGAACGGTGCGAGATAGGGCCTAGGTTGCTATTGATCATTAATAATTCGTATATTGGCTTTCAAATGACATGTAAATCATTGATCTTAGATGACCTTGAAGGGTCATAACGCACTACGGTATGCCAATCGTGCAGTATTGCGGCTAAACGGTAAGTCGTAGGAGGTCGGCGATGGTACCATCTGATAAAGCGTTGGCAACTTCTTATAGGCTGTCGATAGTAACCATGTCCCATCTGCAGCGGTTTGGCGGCTATTTTCAGTGGAAAGTTTCAAGCTATAAGGGGCCGTATCTTGGAAACGGTGAAAAATAAAGCCAAGGTTAATCAAAAAATATCACTAACAGGAAGTGGCATACGCTCTTTTAGATGAGATAGAAATTATTGACCTTGGATGACCTTGAAGGTCGGTGCGCGCTATTGTGGCTAGACGGTGCGAGAGAGGGCTTCTGTTGCTATTGATAACTAATAGGAAGTCTCATATTGGCTTTTAAGCGACATGAGAATCATTGACTTTGGATGACCTTAAAGGTCAGTACTGCAACAGCATCTGTATAGGCTGTAACGCGTCTTCTCTAACGACAGTTGGACTTTCTTGTTTAGTCTCGGGGTATAGTAGCCATGCTGCCAGGTTGCATGAGGCCGTAATTGCAGGCAGTGCGCTTTTCAGTTTGGTTGAGCACTGAGCAACGGTCACGTCAGCAGCATATCGAATTCGCGCTATCTAAAACTTTCAACTTTTATTATTAACTCGTAATAACTATACATGCATTTGCAACAGTGCAAGTGACTGAAAAAAGTACAATAAAGAACACAACGTTAATTAATTCATAGCACGAACAACTACCAAAATAAAATGTTAAATGTTTCAACACGACGAGACAAAATCGTATATGTGTATACGCATGTCTGGTTTGCGTTGTGTAAAAGAGCACCATTGCATTAGCCAGATGAAAAAGATACAAATGTAAACTGTGCGAGTATTCGTATATATTCACGAACAACTGACACAGTCACAACTCACAAGCGCCACTGGTAAATAAAATGACTGCTACACACTTTCAATAATTATGCTTCAATGCAATTTTCGACCTGCAGCCAGAGTCGGACATCTAGAGAGACTGGTGGAAAGTATGGGTCACTGAAACTTCAAATGGCGAAGACAGGGACGGAATCTCGTTGTTAAGGCACTGCTAAGGCATAAAAAACAAGCAAATTTTTTTAACCATAACTTGAAGAGAGGTTATCCAATTTTAATAATTTTTGGTACACATATTCACGACACAACTGGCCATCAAATAGCCGTTCAATTTCCCACCTCACCCAAGATCTGTTTCTGCACTACCTGGGAAAAACAGAACAGACAAAATATGCAATAAAATCAACAAAAAAACTTTATAAAATTTTATCTTTCCGGATATGTGGCTACCAACAGCCAATCAATTACAAGGTTTGACTGTTGTGCCGCAGCATGTCTATTAAATAGGCATAACATTCAGGAATATTGATGAATTCAAGAAGTGACTGGTGAAGTCTGGATTGGTCTGAAGCAGAACATTATCAACGCTGCTATCAACGAATAAAGAAAGTGTCTCCGAGCCGAGCCCATGTTCGTGAGCCAACATTTCAAACTTTTGTAGGCAGCTAAAAATGGACAATTAGATAAACTATTAGCTAAAATAATGAAATCATGGACAAAGTGTGTGTTTTGTGTGTTGTTTTGTTTAAGCAATAATACCAAAGTGGTTAAAAATGCAATATTTTGTTCCTTTTTATTTCCCCAGGTAGCGCAGAAACTAACAATGGGTGAGGTGAAAAACTGAACAGGCATTTGATGGGCAGTTGCATCAGGAATATTTGTACCAAAACTGACTAAAACTGGATCACTTTTCTTCAAGTTATGATGAAACAAATTTTGGTGTGATTTTTATACCTCACAGTGTAGACTATACACTGTTGGCATACGGGAGTCTTGTACAGAAAATTTAGACTTAGATTGGTAAAACAAGTTACACCGTATTAGAGATTTTGATGACTTTTTTGAAATAAATTAAGATATTGGGTCAGGTCTTTTAAGCATACTCTGAGTAGGCCTACGATTGCTTCTGCTATCTCCATAATTTTAAAAATCTATAGGCCTATACAAGAAGTAATGACGAAACACTGACTTGACACTGTAACAGACGGGGGAGTAGTGTCAGATTTAATATTAGTAGGCTACAAGCAATAGGCCTACGTTTCGTTAATAACCAAGCAATGAGTGCCAGTTCTAAAAAAAATTGCAACAAATGATAAAAGTACAGTAGCACTACTGGGGAAAATATCAGAAAACACAGCATGCTCAAAACACGGACACCAGAAAAGAAGCCAACACAAGATTTTGAGATGTGTATCTGGCGCAAGACGCAAAAGATATGCTGGACTGCACAGTGTGTCAAATCAAAAAGTCTCGAGTTTGATGCAAAAACAACGCTTTCTGGTCCACGTCATTTAGTGCTTAAATTGTGAAAAATTAGCTAGGGTTGAACTTTTCGATGGTCGGAGACTGACCAAATTTGTGACGTAAATCGTATGTATAGGCCTACAATATTTAACTGACCCTTTGTACATAATTTGACAGTGTGTTAGGGGGTTGAGAAAACAGTTGCGGGTTCAAGTCCCCAGCCCCCTCTCCTCCCTAGCAATTTAAACACTGACGTCATCAAGCAACGCCAAGCGGGGAAAAGAAGGAAGATGTTGGACTGTCACTTAGGTACTAAGTGAACAAGAAAACAAGATCAGCTACGATATCACGACATAAAAAACTGAACTCCGGAGAACGAACGGCATCGACATCAACCGAAACTGTGTTGGGCGGAGCACACAAGAAGACATAGGGTCTATTATAGGATCTACCAGAAAACAGGCTGATTAGTATTTCTTCGCGCAAAAATGTGGCCACAAAAACGTGGCCATGGCACTGCGAATATCTTTGTCTTTCGATGAAGCATGGCTACCACTTTTATAGGCTACATCAAATACTTCGGGGTTACAAGTAGCCAACGACAAAATGACCATTTCGAACAGTCACACTGAACAACACGAGGGCCGACAATAAAAATACAAGCAGAACAGAATGTTCGTAGAGTTGCTTTAGAAGTAGGAACAGTTTCCAGATGAGCCAGCCGTCCCACGAGTGCCAACTCGCGCCTCCGACGTAGCGAACGTATGTGCCGTAGTACTTGGACGCGGGAATGACGAAGACGCCACCCTCCGCGGCGTAGCAGGAGACTAGGCGCGTGAAATAGACGGGACCGGTGCGGAACATGACAGTAGTGTAAGGCAGCGGGGGGTACCAGGGACTGACGGCGGCTCGACGTAGACCGGCAATCACCCCGCGTATCACGGCATCATGAGGCCGTCTCACTGCAATGAAATCGTTCGACACACCTAGCGGTTGCGTCGGTGGAACCAGAACCCCCGCGCCGATCGGAGCGCTGGCGAATATCACGGACAGTGGAGTGAGGCAGACGACGTCCAGGTCGACGTACGTTCCACCGTAATGGTGCAGCAGCAGGTA
>Ga0056128_1009046_pt1 | contig 12531 bp, 6 predicted proteins | sample WorMetLIZISLAND2_FD_71113 | JGI IMG/M metagenome (GOLD analysis project Ga0056128, IMG submission 71113) | Marine gutless worms symbiont microbial communities from Max Planck institute for Marine Microbiology, Germany - Olavius geniculatus... ...
GCTTATGTTTTACCGCAAATGTTTTTGTTCAAAGCAAGATCTCCGAGCTCCGTCGGCCGATCGCTGTGAAAACTATTACGCTTATTTACAGTAGTGATGAAACGAAAACTAGCTTAGTTACTTGATTTCATTCGATTGTCATATAACCGCAGTTTAACGGAATATCCAAACTTTTGCTGCACAGAATTTAGTAACTGAATGAAATAAATTTATGCATGTGCGTTAATTTTTTTAACGCGCGTTAATTTATTAAGGCACTAACACGTTAATTAATGCGTCAACTATGACAGCTCTAAACAATACAGAACGTTCAATATCAACAAACGTTTTATAAACATTTCTAAACAGCCCATGTCAAGGCAAGAGCTTGGTGTTGAGCACTGAGAACAAAAGATGAAAGCCATCAGAATTTCAAAGCTTCTTAAAGTTAAATATCTGCAGCTGATATAATCAGTTACCTTGGTAGTTAAAAAAACATGTAATAAACTGGTTTTGTGTTACAGCGCAGTAGATGCAATTTGTCAGTACTCAACAAGTTCATCTGTAAGGCCCACAGTTTTCCACAGTCCACGGAATTTCAAGCCAAGGCGAGGAATTTGCCTTTTTCCACGAAATTTTGACATTTCCACCAAATTTCATAAAATTTTGCATACGCTGAGAAATGACTGAAGATTAGTATGATCATCAGCTTGATAACCTATTTAAATAGACTAACTACACTGTGTCCCAAAATTAGCGACACCCCTGTTTCAAATACGCCTAATTCAGTTTGTAATTTATGGATTTCAACAAAATATCGTACACTGCACTACATTAACGTTGCTTACTGTCACACTCATTACGACGTACGCACTTTACCTTGTGTGCTCAATGTAATGTCATTATGACATCAGAATTTGTTTACATTACGGTTACGTTCAAAGCCTTGTTACTGACAACGGGATCAAGCAGCAGTGTACCCACCTTAGACTTAGAGCTTGCGTCAAGGCCAAAAGTGGCCACTTTGAGCACAAACTGTAACGACACGTTCAGAATGATTGTCTGAATGACTGTTTCAAATTTTGTAAAAATGTGTCAGGTATTAACGATTTTACACTAACTAATCTGTAGGGTTGCCACTAGTTTTGGGACACAGCGTATATCATGGAAAAAATCAAACCAACTGCTTAAAACTGTGGGCCCTACTGTTAGCTATCACAATACGGCACAAATGAAATAAACACAATCTGACATGAAAATTGCAATTTTAAAAGGAAAAAAATGAGAATTTTCTTTGTATATTGCTAGCATACCTGAGCACAATGCCTGCAACCTTCAGCAACGCCACGTTTAGTGGCCCGCCTCACTCCTTACCTCAGCGCCACAGATTCAGTGAGTTTCTCGCTGACATTGTGCGCTTTATAAATTAAATTTACTATTACTATTACTGTTACTAGAAATTTGGATGATTTTGCCATGGTGAGCCATATAATTTTGCAAACTGACCCACAGAATTTGGCAAAATTTTCTGCAGAAAACTGTGGGCCCTATTTATCTGTTGCCAAAAATGCCAAAGGTCATGCTAGTTTTCTAATATTAATACTTCATGATGCAATCTAAACTGTTATCAGACGATACTGTCATCACAAATTTCCTACAAAGTGAGACAGTAAAATAATTTTTAAAAATCAGCCTGTATTTAACTTAACTACAACAAAAACGTGTACATCAATGTTTTTGTTACTCACCAAAAATTAAGAAAAGGTCTATATTATCAATACTAACCATGCTCATCCGCAGATCACGATTAATCTTACTGAAGCCGTTTGAAGCGTCCGATGATGTCAAACTTTCTGACAGTCTGGTGTGTGCTGTCAAGTATGCAGAGTCATCCTAACAACATAATAATGACCGAGTGACACTGACAACATTCCATACCATCACAAATAACTGTTGTGTAAACCTTAACATATTCCACATTTCTTGCAAATGTTCTTATACATGCACAGAAAGCCACCAGTTAAACCACATGTTCATTATAACCCACTATCCCCAGAAGTTCCCATCAAATGCTGGGCACTGAATGCTCACGGCAGAAACAACAAAGAGTGCAACTAACCAATACCCTGCTCACACAACAAGACTACATCACAAGTCAAGTCACTCACCTCCAACCATGCCTTAAATGGGTGATACCATACTAGGCTCCACAGACCCCTCAAGGCACAATCACAGAAGTCCATCTCAATCAGCACGATGGCCACAGAAGCACCTGTAGCCCCAATCCCTGCTGCAAAGCATAGCCGATCAATGGAGTGATCCATAGGAGAGACCCTCCAAATTATGGTTTGGATGTCTTTTATGCCTTCCATCTAGATTATTATGGATATGCCAACTAACGATGAATCATGTCATAGTTGTCAAAGAAATTTTAATGAGTAAAAAAATTAATGTCAAATTTGGAACAAAGCTAAATCAATCCAAAAAATTAAACAACTAAAGTTTAGCTTCAGAATGCACACATACATATCACTAACAAGAAACAATTGCCTCCTTCCAGAGCACATGAATATCTTAGTCCATCGTGTCTAGAATAATGAAAGAAAACACTTTCAGTAACTAATAACAGCTCCTCCAGTTGTCACTCTCTTTTTATTGCATTACATAAGAGACAAGCAATTGGCAGCCAAATCTAATGTGCTGCACGTTATCGGATGCCTTGACGTTTTTTTTACCACATTATATGGTTCTCTCGCATGCGAATATAAATGATAAAATAATGATAAAAAACAAATCACGCTCACCAGCTCTGCATCACCATTACTCTTTCTAACCAACGTAGACCAGGCTATATGTCTCACATCGGTTTTCTGGCTGACTGAGGACACTCTGTTCAAATTGGCATCATGTGATTTTGATAAGTTTTTGGCCCTGGCAAGCTGGCTTGCAGTGAAGTAGTATGAAGGTATATCCTTAGAACGAGTAGAGTCGGTAACAGCTATACCAGGTTTGCAAGTGTGGAACTTGTCAGCGTCAGCATCAGAGTCATCATGCATGTCATAAAACACAGTCTTCCCGGTAGGATTGCGTGAGATTTTCTGCTGAGATGAAACTGAATGTGACGCAGGTGACTTCAATTTGTGTGATCTGGACTGGTGCCGTGGACTATCAGTAGCAGAGGTGCTGTGTGCTGGACTTCGACTGTGACCTCCTTCAACATTTCCCATGTCATTAGACTGTCAGATCATGACAAGGCAGTTCAGTATTACTGCAAAATTACCAGAAAGCTCACAGTAACACATCAACAAATAGCAAAAATGTCCTACTGTTCCAATGTTAGGTAGTTACGCTTTTTACTCACCACCCAATTCGACCCCAAAATATTTTATATAAACACATTTTGCCACTTTGTTTACTTTAGTGAAAACAAAGAGGAGTATTAAAATGTTGCATTTTTTTTACTCCAAGTGTGCTACGTTCCTAACATAGCGAAGAGGAGTATATGAGATCAGACCGACCGACGACCGACGACCAACCTCTGTTCCTGGAAGAGCCTTCCTGGAAGAACTACAAACGGATATATCTCCATAACGGTGCTAGATAGACGTATGGTCACTATGGACCACCCATAGGAAGTCGACCCCCAGGAGTCAAACGGTCACGTGACCAATGATGTCACGTGACCCCAAAAGGTCAAGGTCATGACCCCATTATCTTTGAGGCGCCATATCTCTGTAACGGTGCCAGACAGACACATGCATTGAGGTATAGCAAGACAAATGGCAACTAGCGTCATCGACCATTATTGAAAATTTTTCCTCGCAATTCCTAAAATCAAGCAATATTTTATGAATTTTTAGGAGACAATTTCCAATAACGACCTCGATGACAGTCACTATTAATACAATATTAAATGAGTCTCAATTAGACGCCGGGTCTCTAATACAAGCCGAAAAGAATGAAAAAGCTCTTTAAAAAATATACAAGAAAATGATGCATGTGAGAAGTACATCAGATTGATCACAATCTAATAATATTTCTTGTGATGTCATAGTGCTAATCATCTCTAACCCTCTTTATAACCATATCTGTTGGAATATTAATAAAATGACAAAAAACATATTAACTTTTCCAAATTCGAATTTCAACTGCTAAAATCCGGATTAAATTCGAACTTCGTTTATATATTTGTGGAGAAGCTTAAGCAATTTGCGTTTGATGTCTGCACTGTGGGGCGAGATGAAGGTCACAGGCCACACTCCGGGAAGCAGTCTATCAACAGTGCAATCAGCCAGGACGTCAAGCCATGTTGCACTCTACTGCCATCCATTGATGTCTGCTTTGTGTCTGGGCCACCAAGATTTGTCACTTTGATAGCTTGCATCAGTATACAACATGCACCAGGGGCGCAGTGCAAGACGGAGAGTAATTGAACACTGTGGCGGTATGCAGGGAGAGGAAGGAAAGGGAGGGTTAAGCAAACACGCGTCGCTTAAATTGAGCTGGCACAGAACAAACAAATAGTTACACAGTGCACTGAGCTCCACTTTCAAGGCAAAACCGTCTGCGTCTAATTAGTGATGCTTGGATTCGAATATCGAAGGGCTGAAAAACGAATACAAATTCAAACTTGAAATTCGATGTTCGCAAATGCGAACTTCATTTAACAACCCTAGAAGCACGTGGGCATACTAAGTTTATTTAATCAATAATTCTAGCGGTAGATCGGCAATCTTGCTGTTAGCACTGGAAAATTGCTAGAGGTAGATCAGGTAGGCACATTATTAGGTACATGGTAGAACTTATGTTCCAGTTCCTGGTAGTCATAGGACCATGCCAAGACACTGTCACGTATTTAAATCAGGCTTATTCAGTATTATATCAGAGTCCATCTCAAGCCATGTTTCTTTGTAACACAGACTTAAAAATATATTGTTTTTGAATAAATTTGGTAACTGATAACAAAGTGACTGATATTTCAGTCCCAACCACAGTCCTGGTAATGCAGTGAAAAAATATGGCTGCATTCTTACATTAATAATGTGATAAGTGTAATTAGATAAAGTGGCGATCTACCACTAGTAATTTTCTGCTCACTAGTGCGAGATTGCCGATCTACCCCTAACACTGACCTTATTTAATACACATACACAGCAAGAGTATAAATAGTATAAATAAGATTCCTAGTTCACAGTCGTGTTATTAGACCTACTAAATGATAAAAATATTACTTTACTGTAGATCAGTAACTGCAAGGACGATGGTAAAAAGCGGACTGCCGGATGTGCAGATCTGCGGATGTCGCGACAGGGTTAGGGCTAGGATTGAAGACAGAGTTGGGATTAGAGTCAGGGATAGAATTATTCTTAGAAATAAGGTTAAAATATGATTAGGAGATGATTAAACTAATAAACTGCAGCTTAATTACAAAGTTACCTTTGGTGACATCCGCAGATCCGCACATCCGCAATCCGCTTTTTACCGTAACCTGATTGCAATACTGGGATTAATACACTAATACGTCGGATTCTCCGGTACGTCAACAACCTTATCTTAAAACCAAAAAGCCCATTTTGCGGTTTTTGCGAATAAATTCAATTAAACTTAACATACTAAATAATGTAAACAACAACAATCGTCAATTCGTCACGTGACGACCAGGTGCGATCTGCATTAGCCTAGTGATGGGCTGATAAGCTTATCTTTTTTGGAAATCGATACCACAGTAACCATATCGATAGTTTTTGACTCTCAAATATCGGCGATATTAATTTCTTAGACCCTTTGCTCACTGATTGTTTGTCGTGTTGTCTTGTTTTTTAGGGTCTGCCGTTTTTTTAGAACAAAGTGATGTGCGTGTGTTTTATACCGCACAATTTGATTCTGCTATTTTGAAAGACATTTTGTGCAGGTTGCAAAATATCTGTCAAATTAGCAGCATCAGTAATGCATGTAACACATGTTGTATACGTGGTCTAAAGCACGTGGTATAAATGCAGCGCAGGGCTCATGGTTCAGTTTTTTTCATTTCATAGCTTAACGTCGATCACCAACGATCACCACAACACCAGTTACAGACAGGCCCCATATATAGGTTTGCATATCGTTCTCGTCGGCTACTGTTGAATTCGTATATGGCCCACACAATTGACGTGTCGTTCTGTAAGCTATGTTTTGAGTTCTGAGCTTCTGAATTAGTTGACGTTGACACCTTTCTCGTGTGGACGGATTTTCATCTCAATTGATTTCATAAAATAGTGTAGGTCGGGTGGTGTAGTACCACCACTAGCGCCGTACCACCAACCGCATCTCCACTCCACGGCACAGTTGAATTCTGCCTTGTCGTTGTCGCGGTCTTTTGTCGTGAACTTGTTGTGCCGATTCGCTCTCATCGGATCACCTCAATTAGAACACATTAACAGCGCGACGACAAATTATTATTAACACGGCTCGGTGTCGAATCGAAACGGACTGTCAAAAATGTGAGAGTCAAAATGGGGAAGATTCGGATAACTGACATTAACATATTACTCTAAATGTATAACATCAACCCTGACCATAACATGACTACCGCGGGTACTAAACCCATTACTGCATGACTTATTTTTTGATGTAGCGTCAAAGTAGGTGTCCTTTATTTGGGATGCTGTGCAGTAGTGGGTTAAAGCGTAGTGACTGGCTTACTTTTCCGGCGGAATTGCTTTTTTGCAGTGCAAGCGATTTTGCCTATTTCCACGCATTTCTCCGTACCGTGGCTATCGTCAGTCATACCGCTTAAGCTTCTGATTTAAACCTTTCGACGGACTTAGATGTTATTTGGCCGATAGGCTAGTCTACTCTCCAATGACACACTGTGTTACAAAAGATCAAGGAAAAATTTGGGAGTCGAATAAAGTGCAATTGCAAATTGTAGCCATACCGTCAGTCTTATGCCGCCACGTGACAAAAACGAGCGATTTCTTTCTTTACGCGCGATAGCAGAATGCTTCGCGCGTCTTAGCCATGGCCTGGGTGTCTGTCTGTCTGTCTGCCACACTGCTGTATTGTGTCAAAACGGTGCAAGCTAGGATCACGAAATTTTCACCATGGGCTGTCTCAAGGTCTTTAGTTTTTTCTGACAGAAGTTCGTGCCCCTGGGTGAGGGGTTCCTCTCGAAAGAAAGCGTCAAAGAGTGGTACCGCCTAAAAGACGTTATTTTGCCGTTATTGGCTCGTATAGTGTGAAAACGGTTGCAGATAGGTACAGACATGCTGCTTTTCATAACAAGCACTGGTGATAGGCTTCTTAGATTTATCAACATCGATGATTTTGAACGACTTTGAACCCCCAAAAATGGGTTTTAGTAAATTTTTTGCAATGTTTGGATGCAGCGCACATTTCAACACTGAATTGCGACAAAATGGCTGGAGATAGACCAACACAACCTGTGTGTGAAATTGTCAGCATTAACCCATTAGTGTCCAAATTATTTTACCACTTATCGTCAAGTTAAATGTCCCATATATGGGATCGTAGGCATAAATGGGTCAAACGTAGATTTCAGCAGTCTAAGTCCCGACCCCCTAGATTCAAGGAGGCCGGCGCAGGCATGCATCGAAGACGGCTACCCCCTTAAAAGTGGTTATTTTACCACAATTATCTCGTGTAGCGTGAAAACGGTTGCAGATAGGCACAGATATGCTGCTTATCATAACAAGCAACAGTGACAAGCTTTTTATTGATGTCAACGTTGATGACCTTGAATGACCTTAAACTCCCAAAATAAAAGTTTTAGTAATTTTTTGGCTATTTCCGGCTGTGACACACGAGTGAACTGCGCCGAAACGGCTAGAGATGGACCTGAACCACCTGCGTATGACATTTTTAGCATAAAACGTACATTTTTAAGAATCTAAGTTTTGATCTCTTAAATTCAAGGAGTCTTCTATACGGAGGTCTCAAATTTAAGTACTTTTTCAAGATGCATTAATATCTATTGCTGTAAGCCTACATTAATTGCCAAAGTGGCAGGACCGCTGCTATCGCGCGTCACGTGAGCTTTTCTCAAATTACTTGTTTTGCCAAGTCACGTTGGTCTTTGTTTACACTTTCCAGAGGCAAGTGTTCTCTCTCTTTCGATCACTCATGGTGCAGCATGGTAGCCAAAATGTTGCGCTGATTATCTGCATTCTATAAGAGCGAGTGAATAAACTGAACGCCAATAAATTGATTAATAATGCGGTAAATACACGAGGCAATCGTTGGGACCCGTTGCTTATAATAAATACACGATGAGATTGTCGCGGCGATCGTCGCGAACAGGTGATCGTTCGAGCAACCGCGGTTGCGGCGAACGGCGACGCCACAGTCGTCCTAGGTCGGGGAAACGGTTGCGGTGACGATCGTCGCAATTGAAGTCATAATATGTCAATCAAAAATGAACTGTTTTACACGACACACTGGGCCTATCAAACGTCAAAAATAATTGCCAAATTGAAATATGAAAAGTCATATGCCATACCAAAAAAGCTCTTCGTGTATCCACTACAAACGATCGGTCGCCGCGACTGGTCCCGTGATCGGTCGCGGTGATGATCGTCTCGTGTATTCACTATATAACATACATGTAGGCCTACTTCTTGTAAAAACAGCCATGAAAACACTAACTTGCATTTCCAGTATAATTGCCAATTGACCGGAGAACGTAATCTAGTCCTTCCCCACCCACACAGAAGTTATCATACTCAGCATATCTGTGTTCTCCATCCCGATATGTCAAATCAATGCGCAAGCGCTGACGTGCGTCATTCGTTAGCGTATGAATATTTTCGTTGCCTGTCAGAACACCAGTGCAACATAGGCTCCTGAAACGTCGCACATTCGCTTCAACAAAATCAGTGACAAACAAAACGTACTGGTTGCTATTTTTCTACTTCCGTTTTCCAGAATGTTGTTGGTCAACTTTCGTACATACTCGGCCCGTTGTAATGTACAGTATAATAATAACTCCCATATAATAATGAATCCTCAGTCATTATTATATGTATAATTTACACTCCAGCAGTCATTATTTATATTAGTAGTTAGGAAATGCTCGAGCTTTTCCTAAATACTTTTACGTATTCAGCTATAGGCCTAAACATCTTAATAAATAAGCAACAACATATACTAAATAAGCGCCAACAACTATTTTAAACAAAAAATACTATTCGCCTTATAAATTTCTATATTGTTATTATTATACATATAAAAACGACTGAGGGAGTGGGGAGTGAAAATTATACATTACACCCGGGAAGGCAGAAACGTGGCATTATACCATCAGTCAAACGAATAAAGTGATGTTTCACCAATTTCTGATTTAGACGTGGTTTGTAAAGGTAAAGGTAAAATCCAGTACTTGCTATAGCGCTTCTTACATGAGACGGACTCGACCAGAAGCGCTTAACAATCTCGGAAGTGGCAGCTATTAAATCCCATTACGCCCCAAACAGTTATACACTACTTTGCGGAAAATTTGCACAAAAAGTGTACTATAGGCTAATTCACAATAAATATGCCTAGACAAATACATGAGCTGACCAATCCAGAACTCGTTTTCCAGATGTCCAAATCCTGATTTGTAGGCTCGCCAGTTTCGGTGGAAGGTTGTAGAGCCTTTCGTGCGCCTCAGCAGCACCTGGTATAAAGCGGAATAAATACACCACGAAAAACGTACGATCAAAGCTCCCGCTGGGCATTACTGTTATAAGCTTTAAACTAATGTTTGAATGAGCACAAAGTTTTTTAATGCTCAAAAACTCTAGTTTTTTTCGTGACAAAATTTTGTGCCTTTAAGTGAAAAAAAAGTTTCCCTCGAACGAGGACATCAAAGAGGGATACCCCTCTTAAATAGTCGTCAGTTTACCACTATCGACTCGTCTAGCGTGAATTCGATTGCAGATAAACACAAATTTGCGGTTTAGCTTTACAAGCACTCCTTCCATGCTTTCTGATGGTACCAACATCGATGATCTTGAATGACCATGAACCCCCTCCAAAAAATAGATGGTTTTTGTATTTTTTGCAATTTTTGCCTGCGGCGCACGTTTCATTAATAAATTGCGCCGCAATGGCTGGAGATAGACCAAGACAACCTGCGCATCAATGTTTTAGCAGTAGGCTAAACGTAGATTTCAACAGTTTAAATTTGGGCCTTTGGGTTCAAAAAGTTCAACGTACGAGACATGAGTTCTGGATATCCTTTAAAGATGCACGATTTTTGCCATTATTTATTAATTTAGCGCGAAAAACAGTTACAGACATAAGACTTGTTGCTTACGACCACAAACACTGCTAAAACGAACTTTTCGGCGGGTAAAAACAATGATGACTTTGAACGACCTTGAAATGATAAAAAGATGTTTTGGCGATTAGTTTGCGATCTTTGGCTGCGGCGCACATTTGAACTGAATTACGCCGAACTTACTGGAGATAGACCAGGTCAATCTGCATATGACACTTTAAGAATTTGCACGAAATTTGACATGGGACATCTTCGCAAAGGTAATTTTGCTTCGACCTTTGTCGATCGATTGAGGGGTCATGGATCCACGATAAGTCGAATTTTACTGTTCTCCAGTGACTTGGGCTGTCGCTGTTAATAACGGGAGCATGTTACATGATGCTAAAGAAAGGCAAGGGTAAAGTCAGGCACTTTCTATAGCGCTTCTTAATGAAACAGACTCAAGACCAAAAGCGCTTTTACAATTTCAAAAGTGGCAGCTGATTGGCATGGGCTAATACATGGACCCCTAGATCTAGGGGTCCATGGCTAATATCGCAGCGCACTGTGCGGTCATCCATTGCCAGCGTCAGCAAACAATTGGACCCGCGGTTTGCAGCAGGCAGTCATACACCGCTCCAATCAGAAACACTATGCTATAATCAATAGGCAACATACCGCCCATCCCCCGCCTCTAGTTTCCATGTCGCAGTACACCTTTACGCTGACGTGCAAACTCTTGGTATAGACGGTATAGACACCACTCTTCTCAACATCATAATTATACTTGACGTCGTGACAGTCGTGCGGTTTGCAAAAGCTCATCGAACGAATCGCAGGATTTCCCTTCGCGCTGTCGCCTGCATTCAAAAACAAGAAATTTGAGCTAATGCTCACGAGACGCGCAAAAGACTACAGCAGTTCCTGTTCGTAAACTGTCAGTTTATCTCCAGCCATTTCGTCGCAGTTCATACTTGGAGTGTGCGCTGCAGCCGAAGATGGCAAACATCAATAAAAACGCTAATTTTGGAAGTTTAGGGTCTTTCAAAGTCATCGATGTTGATACGACTGAAAAGCTCGTCACTATATAGTGCTTGTTGTGATAGGCAGCATGCTCATACCTATCTGCAACCGTTTTGACGAAAGACTGGCCAACAACGATAAAATAACGACTTTTACGAAGTACCGCTCTTTGATGCCGTCGTGCGCAGGTTTCCTTAAACGCAAAAAAAATCGAGAGTTAGACCGTTGAAATTTACATTCAATGCCGAAAATTTCATATGCAGCTTTTCCATGTTTATCTCAATTGATTTCGGCGCAATTCGCACTTGAAATGTGTCTCGCAGACCGAAATCGCTAAAAATCCATAAAAACCCCCTATTTTAGCGTTCAAAGTCATCCAAGGTCATTGAATTCGGTGGCAATCGAAAGCCAGTGTACGACTTCCTATTAGTAATTAATAGTAATTTAGGCTTTGTCTCGCACCGTTATTGAAATACAGCGACTTATTGGCTAAAAATCGCAAATTTTCTTACCCCCTTTCATTTGGCGCTTTTATTCGAGGTGACCCATTTCGAATTTATGGAAATTTATGGAAAAATTATGGAATACGGTTCCTGAAACTAAAGTTTTCCAGGCAGCCGACGGTAAAGATTTGGTGATCCTAGCTTGCACCGTTTTTGATTGATCCACCCGTGTGACGGACAGACAGACAGACAGCCGGACGGACAGACAGAATTGCGATGGCTAAGACGCCCTAAAGCAGTATCTGCTTTCGCGCGTAAAAATTACACAACGTGCCCACATCCTGTATCTCGCAATGGTAAACAAAGATAATTAAATCAATATATCATCACTCAATCAGAAATGCCAAAAGTTGCAGAGCTCGTTTAAAATTACACTGGTGTGCCAAAACGGACATTTGCCGCTATAAGGTGGAACATTTCCAAGTCAGTTTTAGTTCGTTTATGCTGAACTGAATATTAGACACTAGAAGTAGTGAAAGTATTAGCCTACTGTTATACAAATAAACTACTTAGACGCATCTTTCTTTTTGAATTTATTGGATGTTAACAGCGAAAAACTTACTGGCAGGAGAAGCCACGGCCATTGTCATTATCATCATCAGCAGTAGCAGCAACAGCATCGGCCACGAACCACTTGCCATAGTCACCTATAAATGTACAAATACATCAGTTTATACACTTGTTAACGGCGACATGCAATGAGTGACACATCGAAAACAGCAAAAATCATAAAAAGGTGATATCACTCACCATCACATCGCCTAACTGTCAATGTGCTGTTGA
>Ga0056128_1009051_pt1 | contig 12529 bp, 10 predicted proteins | sample WorMetLIZISLAND2_FD_71113 | JGI IMG/M metagenome (GOLD analysis project Ga0056128, IMG submission 71113) | Marine gutless worms symbiont microbial communities from Max Planck institute for Marine Microbiology, Germany - Olavius geniculatus... ...
GCAGGAGGACATTTTGAGCACATGCTAAAATGAAAATGATGTGATGTGACACGTGTGACTTTTTAAGTGATAATAATAATTGCCAATTGCGTTTGTCGCTATTCAGTTAATAATTTCTGAGGTGATGCATACGCTACCCGGTAGAAATTCATTGATGTCAATGGCGAAACTGTGACCACTGCATTTCACAAGGTAGTGTAGCAACAACCTTAGAGCAAGGTGGCCAAAACTAAAGACATATGCGTCACGTTTCTTTCTAATATTGCGTGCCAAAATTTATTAAAATCGGCCAATGTTTCACGGAGCTATTCAAAAAATAAAACTGGCATGTTTTTTATGGACCTCAGTGTCGAGGGTAATATTTTTTGCACAGTTCAATTTCCAGCGGCAATAACAAAGAATATTTAACTGCTGTATTCAAATATTGACTTTAGTCGCGTAAGAAATTTCTTTCGGAACATTTTGCTAAAAACCACATGATTCTATGACGTACGGTTGCAAAATTATGGTGTCATTAACTTTGTGCGGTTTTTTTGGACCACCCTGTAGAGTGCAATAAAATTCAACTGATCGTCGAGGATTCATCAAGCACACATCGAGCAGGCTTAATGAGTGCATAATGTGTGCTTGATGAATGCTTGTCGAAGAAGCTTGACAAATGTTTTCAATATCAAACATGACTATTATTGCAAACATTCATCGAGTTGGCTCGACGAGCGTACGACGAGCGCTCGACGAGCGCGAGCGCTCGGCCAGCTGACTCGGCAAGCCAGCGCATCGAGCCAGCTTAATCGTCTAAACAGGGTATATCTAGCAGCTAGATTATACAAACATGCAAACATGGCGCCAGGTTTCAGTGGCTTCGTGACAGGGGGCAACTACCACGCTCCCCAACTTTTGGGCTGTCAAAAAATTGTTCAAAACGTTTTTTCTCGTCGGAAACGAAAACCAGAAATGCAAGTTTTGAGGCTAAAACGCCCATTTCAGAAACATTTAAAGGCACGTTGGGGCAAAAATTTAAATTTTGTTCACCCATAAAAGGCCATAATCTTTTATGTCGGAAATTTTAACTTACAACGCCGCTGCCCGGCCTTCTGGCGACATGCTATGCGGCCATCCAGCCCAGTTATGCATACACACCCACAGCACTGCGCCTACTGCGCAGCGGGCGAGCAGTCGGCGCTCGATCCGCCCGCCGTAACATTCGTCATGCGTCATTTTCTTGATGTTTTAGAGTCTGACGACTCTAATCTTTTGTCATTCTGAACTGAAAGCTGAGACAACACGGTTACTCTTGCTGCGTGGAATATTATCACCTGTGTTTTTTCATTACGCGCGAGAGCTAGCACAGCTAGCTATAGCGCGTATTAGCCACGGCAATTCCGTCTTGGTGTCTGTCCGTCTGTCACAACCGAGTACCGTTTTGGAGACCGAGCGAGATAAAAGACTTCTGGTTTTTGCCGTATTATAGCTTAAGAGTCTCTAGTATTTTGTGACCAAATTTCGTGCCGCTGGGTCAAGGGGTCTCCTCGAAGTCGAACGAAGGGGAGAAAAAGGGGCATCCCCTCTAAAAAGACGTTACTTTAGCCCTTAGCGCTAATAGCTCGTTTAGCGTGAAAATGGTTGCAGATAGACACAGACATACTGTGTACCATAACAAGCAATGAAAACAAGCTTTATAGGAATGTCAACATCGATGACCTTGAACTTTAGCAGTCCAAGTCCGAACTCTCTAGGTTCAAGGAGGCCTGCGCACGCAAGTGTCAAATAGGGGTACCCGTCTAAAAAGTGGTTATTTATCCCTGTTGGCTTGTTTAGCGTGAAAATGGTTGCAGATAGGACAGAGATGCTGCTTAACATAACAAGCACTGGCAACGAGCTTCTTAGGATTGTCAACATTGATGACCTTTAATGTCTTTAAACCTTAAAATAGGTGTTTTTGGTGATTTTTTTGGCGATTTTTGGCTGACAAAGAGTGATTTGCGACGAAATGGATGGAGATAGACCAAGATTACCTGCAAACAAAAACTGTTGTAGGCTCTCGCGCGTCTCATAAGCATAAACTCAGAGTTCTTGTTTTAGAGTAAGGAGAGACAGACAGACGGGCAACGCATAGGGGTTTACTACTAGAATGGCCACATAATAAACCAATATCTCGTCATAAAAATATCAGACCACAGTAGAGCAGCATGCACATTTCTGATATAAAATCAATTCGTATAACTCGCTTGCATGTGTAAATGTGTATATTGAACACAAAATTTTATTAATGTTCATAAAGGTATATTTAGTTCCCAGCACAAAGCAGCGTGTGTTTTATATTACAGTGAGAACTGAAAATACATTACTGGTGAATGGGGAACAGGCTTCTCTGACGTCAGCAGTAACTTCCAGAACGACGACTTATTTTCGTTCAATCCGGCATACATTGGCGGCATGAGCAGCGTGGAGATCTTTCGTACCGGACGCGGCACACGATTAACAGTTTCAGTTGACGCAGATACATTCTGATCTGTATGACACATACGAGTACGTGCACGCATTCCGATCTTCATAGCATATACATAGGCCTATGTTTTGCAATAGGGAACGCTAAATGATTTTAAACTAGAAACATAATGAGCCCAGTGCTGACAGCCGGGCGGCCGTCTGCAACACAAACCTAAAAATTAGCACACCGGTTATTCCTGCCGTGAGAAAGGTTTGTACCAATTTTGGTTTCTCAGCGTCTTTTTGGTTTTTTTAAAGTTAGCTGAGCGTGAGATAAGTAGGCAGACAGACGGACAAGACCCATAATACGGACAATTAGGCCTGGTACGGCCGCATAATTGCTAAACAAAGCTGCGGTAACAGTGACAGTATATAGTTATAGTAATATAATAGCAATTTGTTAAAAAATAAAAATGTTAAAAAACAAAAACAAATAAACAAAGATTCACGTCTAAAATTACAAAATTTGCAATCGTAACAACTTCAGACACACCAGACGCAAACTGTTGTTGGTCCATTGGATGTCGGGTTCCAACGCTGTGCCGATGAAATGCCGACGACACATGTCTCTGCAACAGATCACAGTTTAACCACGTGCCAATAACACTTCGATTTGCAGCATCGCATCACAAAATTACTATGATTTCGGAAAAAATGGTTTATTTTAGTTTCTATTCAATGCTGAAGCTTTTTGGTATGCTTAGAACGATGCAGTGCTGCATTACTAGCCATGTTTAGCAATCACAGAGATGTATTTAAACTATTTTTTCATTACTTTACCACTATATAGTAGCTGCATTTAGATTATGTTGGAACAAATGATTATAACAAAAACTACAATTATGTTCGTTAAAAATAATCACAAATATATCATTGGTGATTATCAGCGGGGGTGGTGACATGTATCTGAAATGACTCACAAGGTCTGGGGTGGTGGTATAGAGCAATGAGCCCGTTGACGCACGCCTGGATGCTGCTGCTGTGTGGGTGGCCCTTCGCGCATGCTCAACTGCACTGCGACGCTGCTGCAGCACCTGCTTGATCTTCTTCGCACTGACTCCGGACGACCAATCGTCACTTGAGTCGTCACTGTCGCCGTACAGTTGTTCACTGCTGCTCAGCATGTGCCCTGTATGCGACTGCATCTGACTGCACCATGCATCATCATCATCAGCAGCAGCAGCAGCAGCATCAGTGGCGTCCATAGCGGTTTTAAGACTTTGGCCACAACGTGTTTTGCACCAAATTACTTGTTGACGTTTGCAGACACAAATCACGTATTATCTCTGTGCGTTAGATAATCTTTTCACGAAATCGTTTTAATGGTACAAAAACTGTAGCAAAAGACTGCTCAAGTACGCCGCACGTCACTCATCTCTCAGAAGCACACAGACGGTTACAAAAATGTTTACACAACCACCGTACAATGCACGAAGTATAATTAGTTTACAAGGTGTTCCGAAAGACATGGAAAGCTAAGGACAGTGGCGTTCATAACTGCCCATGCATCTAAAATACAAACACGAAATCTAATCAAATAGGCCTAACATTTCTGCAGGTAAACAAAACAAAATTAAAAAGAACACACACACACACGGATACCAAAAATTCTGAAAGAAAACAAATGGACTAATCGAATAAGCATTTTGTAAGTAATTTGCTGTACGAAAACAAAAACTCACATGACGTGATCCTTGTTGTCTTCGACGGCATCAGACGCTGGACTGCTACCAGCCGCTGCCTGTGAGTAACGGTGTCCCCAATCCACCGTCTGATAGCTTCCTGGTGGTCTCTGCATGTCTGCTGGCGTGTCCGGGACGACGACTGGTGGTACAGTGTACGATATCACCGGCTGACTGTATTCCGCAGTACGATAGTCAATCGTGTCGTAGCTGGGGCAGCCGACGTCACCCATCCAGGGTCCAACTGGCAGCGTAGATCCGACACTGTCCACGTCACGTGACCTCTGAGGGTTCTGCATACCGGCGGCTTGACCGGCAAACGGTTGAATGGATCCGGTGCTTGGACTCGTACCATATAAACAGGACTCGTGGTGATCGCACGGCATGAACGACCGCTCTGGCGGCTCGGTAGAAGCTGTACTGCCATAGTCCGTGGCACTACGGAGAGCCGGTGGCAGATTGTTGCTGTCGAATGAAGGAGGTAATTTGCCGCCGTGCAGCGTCGCAAAACTGGTCAGCGGTCGTCGGTCCGCCTGAACACATAAAAACAGCAACAGCAAAAGCCACTGTGACATAGGCTAACAACGTGCAGAACACAGTATTCTTCGCGAATTTCTTTTTATTCAGCATGTTACGACAATCTCCTCTTAATGACCACCAAAAGCTCCTGTTATCTAAGTCAGTACAAATCTTATTTTCTATCACCTCATGCCCCCGGCAACCGTTTTTCTTGCTTGTTTTTTTTCTTTTAACATTCTTTCCTATGATGTGGGCCTATCAATTATTTTTATTACGCGCGATAGCCATCGTCTAGGCGTCTGTCTGTCTGTCTGTCACACTCTGATATGTATCAAAACAATGCAAGCTAGGATCACGAAATTTTCACTATGGGCTGCGTCAAGGTCCCTAGTTTTCCGTGACAAAATTTCGTGCCTTGGGTTCGGGGGTTCCCCTCGAACTAGGGCGTCAAAGAGGGGTTTTGTATTCCCTCTAAAACGTTATTTTGACTTTATTGGCTTTTCTAGTGTGAAAACGGTTGCGGATAGATACACATATGTTGCTTATCATAACAAGCACTGGTGACAGGCTTTTTAGATTTATCAACATCGATGACTTTAAACGATCTTGAATCCCCAAAAAAGGAGTTTTTGGTAAATTTTTCGCAATTTTTGGATGCAGCGCATATTTCAACACTGAATTGCGACGAAATGGCTGGAGATAGACTAAGACAATCTGCATATAAAATTTTCAGCACTAAATGTAGATTTCAGCAGTCGAAGTCCCGACCCCCTAGGTTCAAGAAGGCCGGTGCAGGCGGGCGAGAAAGACGGCTACCCACTAAATTTTAAAAAGTGCTTATTTTACCGCAATCATCTCGTGTAGCGTGAAAACGGTTGCAGATGGGTACAGACATGGTGCTTATTACAACAAGCACTGGTGACAGGCTTTTTATTGGTGTAAGCGTCGATGACCTTAAATGACCCTGAACAAAATAGGGGTTTTTAGGTTTTTTTGCGATTTCTGGCTGCGACATTTTAAGAGTGAATTGCGCCGAAATGGCTAGAGATAGACCTGGACAACCTGCGTATGACATTTTTAGCATAGAACGTACACTTTTAAGAATCTAAGTTTTGATCTCTTAAATTCAAGGAGTCTTCCATACGGAGGCCTCGAATTTAAGTATTCTTTTAAGATGCATTAATATCTTATTGCTGTAGGCCTACATTGATTGCCAAAGTGGCAGGACCGCTGCTATCGCACGTTACGTGAGCTTTGCTCGAATTATTTGAACGCGCATAAAATGCACACAGTCCCTTATGGGCAGATACTTACAAGAATGGCAGTCAGTATGCTGTTGGTACAGCTGGTGTACTGCGTCTTCTCTGACAAATCCACACCTTCACACCAACAACCGTCATTTATTCATCTCAAACGCAGTATCGACATATCTTGTGGCTGTACACCAAGTTACTCGCATGCAGCACCTACTTACTTTAAATTTCAGCGTGCAACGCGTGGGTTGGCTTTTGTTACTACGAGGTTCGCAAGTAAACATCAACACGAGATGTGCGTTAATTCCGCAGGTTTTAACATCCGGTGATCTTGACCTGACCTTTTAAGCTAAAATTGACAAAAATGATACCAGTTACTCCGCCTTTAAAACGTTCGGAGCACCTACTTACTTTAAATTTCAGCGTGCAACGCGTGGGTTGGCTTTTGTTACTACGAGGTTCGCAAGTAAACACCTACGTACGTACGTATGTACGTACGAGACGGACAGACTGACGGACGGGCAAGACTAATAATGCAGCCTATTAGGATGGCCGCATAGTAAATGAATTACTGTAGGCCTACATCAAAGATAAACTCTGGACAAAATAATAAACCCAAACTCAAACTGAGTGACATTCAACCAATGAACAAGTGATCGATTTAATCGAATAAAACAAAAATAAGACTTACATTGTTGTGATGGCAGTGGCGTCAATGTATCCATCATTTCACCGATGTTATACGGCGGTACTCCGAGCTGCATCACTGGCAACCCCAGACTGTTAGTTTCACGGCGCCGCAAACCTTAGCGGCAACAACAACAACGCTTGATTAATCACATTCAGATCATCAACGGGGACGCTGAATTTGCAAAAAAAATTAAATTTGCAAAGAGAAGAAGTGGAAATTGCAAGAAAAGGAAAAGTCGAGGAAAGCCTTCACGATTTGCATTTGGATGAATATATGCAAGGAATTGAATTATGCAGAAAACCAAAAATTGGAAGTTGCAACTTGCAAGAAACGGAAATCGCAAAAAATTCCAGGGAACTGAATAACCAAATAAAGGCGGTGGCATTTGCAAGGAATACAGATCCTGGCACATGTCTAATGCTGTCGTGCTTCTTGGCGCCGACGAGCAACCGCGCCGCCGTGTTTAGCACCGACTGTAGACGATCCAGCTGGTAGCGAGAAGCCCCGGCCAACAGACTGCTGCAGTAGTCCACTCTGGAGATGACAAAGCTGTTGACAAATTACTGTTTTCCACGTCCAACACTTTTATTTACAAATTTATCGACTTAACTGTCGGTATTATTAGCTTATCCAGTACTGCGTTGTGTGTTTACTCCCCTGGCAAATTTTTTAGCTCTGGCGTTAAGGGGCCGCGGCTCTCACGCCCACCCCCATCTCCGTCTAGGTCCCAGCATAACCTCCACCTTCCGCAGTACTACAGGTAACTAGATAACTGTGAATGCAAAAGATGAAACATACCGGCGCCTCTGTCGCTGTTTTGCGTAGAAATGGATCTGATTGGCAAACTGTTGTTCAAACCACAATCCGACATATAGTCACTCGTCACTGACGACTTGGAACTTCGCATCCTCTGCAGACTCAGCTCCGCATTCTGCATCACCTGCAATCCAATCACATATCCATTATGAGCGTACATGCAGTTTCAACTGCGTAAAATTGGTCTCGTCCGTGCATAAAACTGATTAGGCCCGCCAAACTTTTTTCAGCAACAATAGTTTCACTATTTATCAGTTTCAGAATCTATCAAAATTAGTGTTTTGTGCAGTAGGTATGTCGGGGCGACATCCGATCCTCGATCATGAGGAAAAACTAAGGCAAGGCACAGCAAGTAGTATGTATGTATTAGGTTCCTACTTATTTTCTTTTATGCGCTTCCGGCTTGTTTGCGAGTGCGACATTTGGCGCTATATAAAATTTAATGCATTTTGACTGACTGATCAACCGACTGATTTAATGTATGATATGTACTGCCTTCACTCATAGCGAACTCTACTGTTACTAAGACTGCAGCACATTATATAAAATAAAACAAAATACAAAACAAAACATAATAATGATGCAGTATGAATTAAGTTCCTACCTCTTCCATGCAGAGTTTGTCTTCATTTGTTAGCGCGTGAAGCGCATGCTCCATGTAGAAACGTCGCCACTTCTTGTATTCCACAGTCACCGACTCCAGGCGTCTCTTCCAGTACTTACCCTCCAGCACGACCGCCTTAGCAAACACAGCAAAATACACAACTAGAAACATAATTATGTCGACCCAGTGGCGACTTAATACGCAGCCGTCCCCTGACCTTATTACCTGAAAATAGATATGCCAGTTACTCGATCGTGCCCTGCGAAACGTTCACACCAATCTTACCAAAATGCGGCGAAAGAAACAAAACTGTAAGCTGCTGTTTTAGAAAACATTATTTTGATTTTTCTTATGCTCAAAACCCGAAAGTGTTTGTGTGCACTTCATCATGGCTAAACAGTCGCCACTAGTTAACTTTAAGTTCTTAATATTAAAGCCTTTAGTTAAACACAATTCATGCACCCTAGGCCCCTAAAAGTTTTGTGGTAATAATGTAGTAATAATATAAGTAATGTGGTAATAATGTAATTAGTAGGCTACGATTGATACAGTAGCAGCACAACAAAAATGTAACAAAATTCCAAGTCTGTATTATATTTCTGATTTTAAAAAAATAATGACAAGCAGTTCTCTAATCTAAGTTGTGAGATGAACTCAATAATTACCTCTGGTCTAAGGTGTGTTCTGTCACATAACGGCATGTCGAACTGACACACGACCGCTGGCTTGGACAACTTGACTGCAACACATCTCAAACATAATACATAGGCTACAAAGGATTTCGCTTTTGACGAAAAACTGAGGAAATGATGAAAACTGGCTGTCGTGACGAAAATATTGATTTTTGACGAAATGTGCTAAAGTTTTCATTTTTTGACAAACGAGAAATGGCATTTATGGCGGCAAAATTATTTGGAGCTTATTTATCATAACAAGCGCTCAGTTTCGAATGGCGAAAGAATGGCGAAAGTTGAGATTTTGGGCAAAATTTTTCCAAAAAGTTCGCACTTTTTGACAAAAAAGTGGAAGCCAAAGCCTTGGAACTGTTTTGACAAAACTTCGTAAAGTAAGTTAACAGCAGCTGGGGGTCTTATTTTCGAATGGTGACAAATGGCAAAATTCGGAATTTTTGGCAAATTTTTTGACAAAATTTGCGTTTTTGAAGAACGAAAAAATGGCACTTTTGGCGGCAAAATCCTTTGGAGCGTAATAATACAGCATGAAAGTGATCAATATCAAATACCAAGAATAATTGAAGACTGTCAGTGCCAGTGACCTTGAATGACCTTCAATGTTCATTTAATCTGAGAGCTTCTCATCTACTATTGTTAATCTCCTAGTTTACATCACGACGGAAATGGTCATAATTAGGCCCTGTGTCATCATACGAATATAGTTTTTTTACACTCGTAATGTCTAACATCAAGTAGGCTACGTGATCAAGATCAATTACAGCTAATATACACGCCAAGTTAATGACATCGTTACAAATAAACTATAAGGTTAAAATGTTCAGTACTAGCTAACTAATTAGCATAACTCTCAGTAGCCTCTGATGACCTCTCAAGACACTCAGTCAGACAAACATCAAGAAAAAATTGTTTAAAGTAAAAGCTTCTGTGTAAGTAGCCTATATATTTGCATTTTCACCACGGCTGACCTTGGTAAATTTTAAATATTAATATGTCTAGTAGGGGTTAAGCAGTTATGTGCATTGTTTGATAGCTGATTAAACCAAATGCATGGTTATTTGTTACTCACACTGCCTATACCACTCGCGCCATATGATGTTGTTCAGTCGCACTTTATCTCGTATCTTCACCTTGATTCCCAGAAAATTCTTCCACTTCGGCGACGGCAGCCTTCCACTTTAACCACAGACAACACGCATCAATCGGTGCCTGCCAGTGATGTCTATTTAGATGATTAATCTATTTCAACTAACGTAATATAACGTTCCAAATACTTGTACATTTTTTTGCTACACACGAAGTATAGGTTTCGTGACCTCGTCACGGTCTAGGGTGTATTAGCCTATACGAGTGTAGCGAGGCATAATATAGGCCTACTGCAGATCGTGTGAAAACGTGCTTATTTCGAGACAGTTTGTAATCGACGGTGCACATGCTGTGCACGCGTTGGATGTACGCATGATATACAGGCGGGAGACGCGTTTCAACCGCCACGCTTGACTAGAGTGAGATTATGAACGGTCAGTGTGGCGATCAGGACGAAATAGGCCTAGGTCATAATTAGGCCCTGTGTCATCATACGAATTCCAGTTTCATCAACATTAACAGACTAACAGCAACTTTGTTGCAAGCAGATAGTACAAGACAGTGACAGAATGAGTTAAAAGTTATTAATAGGGCCTACGACTTTATTTTTTCTACTGTTAAAACAAAATTAAGCTAAACAAATTTGTATACTTTGTAATTCTTGGTGCGTAAGCTTATACGGGGAGCACATATGCGCCTGCTCCCATTTTGAAAATGAAAAATATGACAACAAAGCCTATTCCCACGGATGCTTTAGGCTGAACAGCCTTGCGGAACAGAGCAGTTATATTTTTGTGTCTGTTTGGCAAATGTAAACGAGGAAGAGTAAGTCATCCCTGCTGCAAACGACGAACCTGTAGTCCAAAGTCATGCATTTCAGGAGCGTCACGAGAGATCCGTCGATCAAATCGTCAACAGAATTGCCCAACATCGGTCTCTGGCTGTTCGACTGGTGATGTTTCATGGAACTTCCAATGATGTTTCTCGACACCGCTACATTGGATGGGGTCCGTATGTCGCCAACGTGCATCGGACAGCCGGAATCCGTATCAGACGATTCGTCTGTCAAACTGGACATCATGAAATGTCCGCTATGAACAGCTTCGCCGATCATCGCCTTATAACGCGTCAAATTCAGCACCATCTTAATTCTGAGCTGTCATGCGACACAGACAACGAATAACGCATCAATTTCAAATGCTGTCTGTCGCAAGTTGCGCGTCAAAATAATCCAGGCCGAGCAAACTCAGTAAACACAGCTAAACTTCGACCTGTGACCTTGCATTGAGAAGACATTAATTTACATTGCATCGCTGGCCAATGTGTGAGGCGCACTGAAGAGCATGTGACCTAATTCCGCGACTTTCGACCAATAACAAGCGACGACAAACAGACTGCTTGTTTGCCCATGGTTGAAGGATGGACTTTGCCATTACTTGATCGATAAGATAGAAGTTACAATGTTTATTGTTGCAGTTAGACACAGTGATCATACACAACCAAAACACGTAAATAAACCCCGTAGAAGACAGTTATCTTACATGCCATTTTCTCTCCCATCTTTCAACTCAGCTCCCCCTCCGCCCTATAATTCGACAATGCTCTAGGCCTACCGGCAGTCCTATATGAGCACACTAAAAACTGCATTAGTATCAAAATAATGTATATAGTCATCTTGTTCTAGTTGTCCGATTTCGGCTATGCCTTGACAGAGCGTTTGTGTAACCTTTGATTGGCTGAACCGTTAAGGTTGCATTTTAATAAATATAGGCTATATTAGCTTAGTACTGGCACACCGTTATTCCTGCCCTGCGAAATGTTCACGCGGTTTTGGTTTTCAAGAAGCCTGAGTTAGGCAGATGGACGCACAGACGGGCAAGAAGCGTAATGCGGCATACGGAGGACGGCCGCATAAAAAACAAACGCATCGTTTTTATACTGCAGCAAATGCATGCGATACCGGCAGGCCTATATGTCATGTGTAGTATGTACTGTACAAGTAGATATAATTCCGGTTTGACGTCTGGTTTTCGATCATCTTCGACTGTCCCAATAAGAAACAAACAAATCTGATGCTTTTTGGCTAACCATAACCAGTTTAAAAGGCTGGGCAGAAAGCAGCAATTTTCCAATGACAGCTGCAGATAGTTTCCAACAGAAGAAAGATGGGTGTACAGAATTCCAAATTCATCCATAAATTCTCACCAAATTTTTAGAAAAAACTTTTCAAACAGGCTAAAATTAACAATGAAATTGCCCCCTTGGCCCGTCCTATAACGCCACTGCATTTGACATACGTTGTCACACACGTTAGCCACAAAACGTTCCAGAAATTAAAGAAAAACGTAAAAACGTGACAAAAATAAAAAAAAACGTTGAGTAAAAAACGTTAGCCCTAATTTGTTCAACCTCTTGCCTATGGATGGGAAATTTCATATCCACGGCAAGCCTGCCTAAATCACGCCGAATTTTGGACATTTTTCGCTATCCCAAATTTAAAGGTGGCGGTGCACCCCAAAATTTGTACGCACGTTATCAGCACCACTTAGCATTACGTCACGTGGCAAAGTTTCATTAGGCTACTCCCTTTGGCTTTAAAGTTATAGGCCCTAGTGGCTATTTCGCTATAATTAAGGCCAATTTTTGACCCCCCTTTGAAAAAAATTGTAAGGGGGCCCCCGTCCCTGGTGGGGGGT
>Ga0056128_1009055_pt1 | contig 12527 bp, 6 predicted proteins | sample WorMetLIZISLAND2_FD_71113 | JGI IMG/M metagenome (GOLD analysis project Ga0056128, IMG submission 71113) | Marine gutless worms symbiont microbial communities from Max Planck institute for Marine Microbiology, Germany - Olavius geniculatus... ...
CGCGCGTTAACGCGCGTGCGTGTTAACGCGCGTGGACGATCTCAAATGTATCCGCTCTTCTAGGGTGAGGTAACGTTTGGATTAGAGCTTGATTGAACAGTCAATTGAGATCGTCGCGCTACACGCGCGTTAACGCGGGCAGTGAGAACGAACGTTTAGGCCTACGTCCCTCTGTACGCGCATTAACAGTTACTGTGACACCAACGCAAGTCATGTGATAAAGTAAATAAATAAGTAAATATTAACATTTTGACTCTATTTAGGCGATATAAATATTCCTTCTTGCATACTTGTATTTTATTATTAATTAACAGTTCAGTATGCCATTTTTCTATTGCCCATAGGATTTGATACAATCGATTGACATGTAAAAATGAAAACAATAGACGGATTATCTGTTAGGCCCAGTAACGAGTAACTTTTAGTAGTTATTTTTGTTGAAAAAAAATCAATGATTAGTCAGTCGTTAATTGAGATTAAAGATTAACAATGTTACTTCATTACTGCTACTATTAAAAAAATGCATGTTTTCGCTGAGCAACGTTTATCAGTTATTCAGCAAAAAGCTTTTGCAAATGCACCGAATAAGTGTTTTTATCTAGTCTTGCAGACAAACAAAAACGTTTTTCTTCTCCGGGGACAGACGGACAGACAAACAGACGGACGAACGAACTGTCAAAACTCTTAATGCCGCCGATTAGAACGGCCGCATAATAAAAGATTATAATATTAAAAATAACATTTCTGCTAAAGTTTAAGTGGTACTTCGACGCTTGCAGTAAGCAATACATACCGTACACCGCAATAGATGAAATCACGTATTTAGAGTAGACCAAAATGTGAAGTCAATAAATACATGAAAAGCGCTTTCGGTAATCGGCGTTTTGACTTCAATGCCGTTCTGGCAGGGGGGAACTGCCTTTTCCTTAAATTTGGGGCCACATTAAAAATTTTCAGCACCCACAATTTTTTCCAGTGTCTGCAGGCCCACCTACTTTTTTAACCGACGACGCCGCTGCTAGACTCGGCTATAAAAACGGAACACAGGTTGATCGAGCAATCCGAAAAGAGTTTCGAGAACAATTAGCTTTAATTATCGCAGCGAAAGTCTGCACTGCCATGTTTATCTGAAAATCGTTGATTAGTTAACCGGGGGAGAGGATTTCCTTCGAACATCCGGGAAAAATGTCTGAAGGGGGAAAATGCCCATATCCCGTGTGTAGAGGCCTACAAAAATCATTCCCATCAGCGACATCACAGGCTGAACAGTAGTTCAAGCCCTGTGTTAACGGCGACTTCTCTTTCCTATGGGAAACCCAAAAGTTTGACCCCCGCAGAATAAAAACCCCTGATCTGATTGATAGAAAAATTGGGCATGGTTAATTACGTCGGCTAAATGACCCTTCATGCAAAAATTTCATGTAAATATGACCAAGGGGGCTCCTCGGCAAATAGGTAACATATTCGCAAAATTTTTATTTATATATACCTTTTTTCTCAGAAACTCATCTACAGGTCAGACCCCTCGGCGGATTTTTGCGCGCGACGGCGCAAACGACGCCGTCTCGTGCAGGGATGTGCCTTTTAAAGGTTAAAAATTTGAAATTAATATTAATATTATTTATTTAAAAAATTTTTTTAAAAATCACAATGGTGCCTATGGAAAAAATTTAACACTTTTTAAACGGTCATAACTTCGGCTGTGTATAAAATAGAATCGTAATTTTTGGTTGTACGGTATGGTTTTTGGTGATGACCAATTTAACAGTGTCATTCAAATTTACTTCCGACCCTCCCTGGCAACGAAATTTGAGACAAAGTGGGCTATAATTCGGCTTATCCAAAATCTTTGCATCTAATGGGAGGTTATGGAAAACGGGCTATTGAATGAGGCCAAACTAATTCCACCACAACCGACCCTTGTTGCCATTTGAATGTCACGTGACCCTAAATTTCACAATTTCACGCGCCAAATAATGTTCGAAAGTTTGCAAAGATCGCATAAATAGGTCTTCGCTCGTAGCCCAAACGAATAGCTTTAACATTTCTGCCGTCGGTCCCGGAGAGGATAAGAAGCGGAGCCGAGCGTACGTAGGCCTACCGGCTGGTCTTGGCGTGGAGCATGTCGAGTACATTGGCCACTCGTCCCAACTCACGTTCTACGTCCTCGACGCCCGGGCGACCGACCGCGCTGTCTCGGCGTGCCGCCTCCACCTCTGTAGCTATCACTTAAGCTCCTCTCCACCAGGGATTCAAACCTCCTAACCATCAGGGACTCAGCCTTCTATCCACCAGGAACTCTGTCTGTTACCCTGCACAGAGTCAGTCTCTTACCGTGCAGGAACTCGGCCTCCTATCCCGCTTGGTCATGCCGCCTCCACCTCCGCCGCTATGACCTCGGCCAATAGGGAAGCCTCGGCCGAGTCGCGGTCGATCGAATTCTTGCTGCCGTCACGACGACGACGAATGCTGTATCGTACTGACGGGTGACGATCCAGCTGCGGCGACGACTTGCCACCTGCAGGGGAGTGTAATCGGCCAATGGAGCCGGTCTTGGAGCGACGACTGGCGCGCATACTCGACTGACGAGTTCGCATCCCCCCTGTCCCTCCGCGACTTGTCCTTTTGCTGGATGACCTCGACAGACTGTGCTTTGAGACCACTACGGCCAGCGCCCTGTCAATGAATAGCAGCGATTATTTTATGTTGAATGCAGCTCATAAGCAAGAGACATTTAATGCTTCGATTTACCTTACGTTTACTTACATTAGCGGTGAACTTCAAAACAGTTTGCTGCATATCTGTTCCAACGTTTGACAGCAAATCGCAATTAATACCGACATCATTCTATTACTAAATCAAATAAAAGTAACATCAAAGACACCTTGTTCGCATAAGATGACGTTTAGTCAGTCGTTAACGGTCGCAGACAAAGGGTTAAAATTTGTGCCAGTGTGGTAGTCGTCGATTCTAAAGTCTGAATATTTGTAGCTTAATTTTATTTTTTACGACATTAGGTAAGTTTATAGGCCCTATATATCAAGATGGAGAGGTACCAATGATAATACCGATTGTTCATCGTCATACCGTTGTACATCACCAATTCTAGCTAAATTAACATTGCTGACAGATAATAGATCTATTTATTTACCTATCGGTACGTTGGGTAGCTATCCAGGTACGCAGCAGTGCCAGGTAGGCAACCAATACTACGGCGGCAGGTATGGCGAAGGACAGCACGAACACACACAACGCGAGCTTCCTGTATCTGGACTGATTCTGTAAGGACGTCAAGACAGTGGGTGGTCCGCCGCTCATTAGATGGAACCAGACGAAGGGCGACGCGGATACGACGATTGTCGATATCCAGGTGAGTAGAAGACGCGGTCGCAGAGAGCGTCGAGGAATTATATGACGTGCTGCGGAATACTACAACAAGAGCAAATACAACAGCTGCAACAACAACAACAACAACTACTAATACTACTACTACTAGAACTTGAAGGAATTAAATGGCGTGCTGTGATATAACGCAACTGCTGCTGTTTGTCATTGCTCGACTGTACCGTAAACCCGCTCAGCTGCAAACACAGCAATAAGCTCGGCTACCGCTTAGAAAATCGAGCGTCAGCTGCATGTAGGCCTATATTTCGTTTCGTCGTAAGGTCAGTTTAAAGAATGTGGCATTTTTAGGCTTAGATTTACGCTGCGTTGGACATTTTCAGTAAAACTGTTTGACAAAGAAATTGAAAGAATACAGGCCAGACACTAAAAACATAGCACCACAGTCATTTGACGTGTCTTTACTGAAAAATCTCCATAAATGTCTGCTTAATTTATGCCGATAAAAACTACAGACTATATTGAATACTTCTTTAGTTAGGTATTACTACAACTTTGGCCACAATCCGCCATATCTTTAAAACTAATTTAAGGTCTATCAAAAGCCATAAAACCATTATAAGGCAGTCTTGATCTTTGTTTCTTTAGCTATAAGCCAGACACCAGTTTACACTGCCAGTGTATCGCGCGGTGAGCCTGTTTACACCCCAACTGCTATCGCTGGTACTCACTGCACAGGGGGATGGCCAGGCTGAGTTGACCTGGATAACTGCTACACACCGAGTTCGTTCACCGTATACCAATTCGCCGACGATCACCCATCCAAGTACTAACCGGTCCCGGCGTTCATTAACTTCGTTGATGCGACCAACGACGTTACGGACTAAGCCAAACCGCCATTGAGAGACAGAAAAAAAGAGAGAAAAAGAAAGATAATCAGTAGTCGAGTCGAGTTTCCCGGATGCAGAATTAACGCGGCACAGTGCTATAGCTTCAGAGCATTTCACTTCATCAGTGCGAGTGCATTGGCCCACCAGCAGAACAAAAGAATTTAAGTTCAACTTCCACTTTATTCCATTCGTTAAAAAAATCAAATCTTTACCAGAAATTCGTCTTAGAGCTACGGAGCGTCACCTGCCGCATGGGATCACACAGTGTTATCTGCCGGCTGCCAAAGGACATGGGTAGAACTCGCTTGTTGTAAATTTACTTAAAAATAATGTCAAAAGACGTTAAAACGTATTTTAAAAAATAAAACAAAACAAAACGATTCACGCGGAGACAAATAAGCAATAATGACCTACCCGAATTTTTTGGGATGACGGAAAGTTGTCGAAAAAATTATTCGTTCAAAAATAGGAAATTCGGTGCTAAAAACCCACATTTTTGAAAAATGTAGGAACAAAATATTGAGATTTTGAGCACATATGTATATGTCGCACTGTTTGTCTAAAAATTGCAACTTTCCTCCCGTACGACGCCGCTGTTTTTTTTACCTGGCGCGTTAACTAAATCTATTATTTCAAAACACACCATAATCCAATCTGCCCCTTTGGACTTCGGCGCTCGACCAAACCCCCAAAATGTAACTTCTGGATCCGACTATGAGAATAGAATAAACACCGCTTCCATTCTTGCGCTATGGCCGTTGCGTCACTTGCTTCAGCTGTGTCCATTGCGTATTTCGTGCGTACGTTGCGTTGCGTGGAAACCTGGTTTGAATCTTGGCTAAATCCTCGCGAGAGTTGATCCGGAGAATCATCACAATCACGGCACCTAATGCCCGCCGGAAACTATACCAATGCCCGATTTCCACTTGCTGCCATTTTGCGTCAACGACGTCGTCGGTTAAAGACCCGAAGGACGAGCAAGAAGTTGCAATTTTTCGACGGACAGGTACAAATTTCCGACAAAAGTGTGGGGCAGTTTAAGCCCACCCTCCTGTTTTCCATCAAGGTCAAGGTCCTGCTCTCCATCAATGAGCTGACCTGCCATAGGGCATCCAAGATGGCGGCGATGATGTGTAGAAACTGTGACGTTCTCCACAATGAGTCCGCTGCACACCAAACGTCACCCAATCGCTCCGAACATTCTGGTCCTACATATCATATCATATCATAAATAATCAAATTCCCCACACCTAAAATTAAACCATAATAATATCATATCACATCACTTGCTATGGCGCCCCTCATCCGTAGCACAGGGGCGTCACAGTATACAACAAATATTAAACCTATACTAAGTAAAACATACAGTAATAATACGAAAATGCGATAAAAACCAAAATCCATAGTCAGCCGCAGATACATAACAAAATTTAAAAATCTATAACGTGTTACAAAAAAATGCTTATTATAGAAGTAAGTTTTCAAATGTGATAGAAACAATGTTCACTTTTTCACTACAACGATGCAGCAAATCAGTAGAGTGTTCATGCTGGCCGAACGATAAAAAAGTCTAAAATAAATAGAACGAAAGTTCGTGGGGTTTCCTTCCCCCGTTCGGTCAAAGGGCAGAGCCCCCCATTACTCTACTTTGCCTCTTGTTACATATAACCAGCAATACACTGCGTCTCAAAAAACGTCCGACTTCCTGATTGTCCATATCTTCGTCAAATATTGAGCAATTTTTTAAAATTCTTTCACTGTCACACTTTGTAAACAAGTAGCAGTAGTGTTGTTATTAAACATCTCACCATACTTTAACTGTGTAGCTACATACAGTATCAAACTTTAATTGTCAAAAATCATTTAAAATCCTAGTTATATGTATGCAAATTTATCTCCTGAAACAATTTTTGACGAATGTTTATACTAAAAGTAAATGATGTATAGTTTTTGATATATTGTTTGCGTTTTTAAATAAAAGCAACAAACAGTATTGTAGATAATAATTTTTTATGCAGCGACAATATACCGGTATTGTAGCATGCATTTAGCAATGGGAACAAGACTTTGACTAAGAACTTACACGGGTTCGAAAAATACAGTACGCAAAGAATTTTCGCGAAATTTTAAAGGACAAACAACAAAACAAAAGGAAATGACACGTCACTAAAATATTTGGAAAACAGGAAGCACCGACCAAAGGCATCAAAATGGCAGATTGAAGAATGCATGACCACTGTGGATGAACTGGTAGGCCTACTAAATCAAGAAGGCCAGAAACAGAGACGCCGTTTAACACGCCAAACATCCACAAAGACGTGTCTAATGCAATATAACATCGTAGAGATAATTCATTGCGATTTTAGTCTAAAATGTTTTTTTTATTTTGCAGCACGCCTGTTGCCTATTATTTTTAGTTTTTGCATTTATATTTCACAAGGTAGTGTAATGACACAGTTTATTTTCCACTTTACTTTTAACAGTCCAGAAAACGTGTCAGTAAAAAATGAAAAATCGGCTAACATTACTTAGAGTCAGCAGCCTCGTGGCAGCTGCACCACATTTTTAAAATTTTAAGCTGTTAGAACATTGTCGGAGAATCTTTTTTTTTAAATTCGTAACAAAAATAACATATGGAACAGAACATTTCATTTTAAAAGAAAAATTGAAAGCAAAATTAAAATTTTCAGCACCGATAATCTTCTTGGTCCGAAATCTTAAGTCTATGTCAGAACATTGAAACGTCTTACCCCGCACACACTTTTTTAACCTACGACGCTGCTGTTTAGAGTCACGTGAGTGTCCCTGCTAAATAATATCTCATTCCGTTCAACGGCTTTAGCAGGGCGCACGAGTGTGACAGACGGACGGACAGACGACCACTCTACGCAACACATGCCGCAATAAGGCATCTTGATTAACTTTGCCTAGCTGTGCACAAGACACTGTGGTTTATTGGGGGCAAAACTGGCTAGAAAGATAAAAAGTAAATAACAAAAAAAGGAAAAAATGAGCGGTGAGGGCGGGAAAGATACCAGTAAGTGACGGATTGAGGTGGAGGAGAAAGCATTTGCTGTAAACTTGTGATTTGTTGCTTAATTGTTCTATATGCCCACAGTTACTTTGTTGTGCGACTTATTGTCCTACAAATGCACCACAAATCGAAACAAGAAGCTCAGCTGTCGCTAAGAGAGCCGACCGTACATGGTTGTCAGTAACCTTCAAGGTCATCTAAGGTCGATGATTTTTATTTCATCCTTAAGTGCGTATGAAATTTCCTGTTAGTGATTAATAATAATTTTGGCCCCTATATCTCACCGTTTTCGAGATATGGCGACTTATAGCTTAAAACATTCCGTTGAAAATTGCGACCAAACCGCTGCAGATGGAGACATGGTTACTATCGACAGCTTATAGGAAGTCGCCAGCGCCCTATCCGATGGTATCATCGCCGACCTCCAACGACTTACCGTATAGCCATAATACATCTGTTACAGATAAACAGACCGACGGACGACAACCGTGCCAAAAACGCTTACATCATAGCGATGGCGCTTCAAAAAGTAAAAGTGGAGTTTGTGCAATAAACGCCATCGCCGACATGCTATTAGCGATGCCTATAAAAGGCGCGCTGCACATGATATATGAAATCCAGCAGAGTATATAAATCAGTAACATTTGGCCCACGGCGGCATGCCCATAATGCGAACGACGCCGTAGCGAACACAGCGTTCATATAGGCGTGAAAAAGCGACACGAATAAATCGAACTGGACCGAACTAAAATGGTCTCAGCTTAGTTGCGTTTGCGCGAACTTACTAAACGAACGAACGAACTGTCAGTTTGCTTTATTTTATTTCCGCTTATTGCTTTCGCTCTGTACACGTCTATATGAAATACTCGGAGGTGTATATAGTCCTGGAAATAAGCGGGGGCGTGAAGCAAAATCTTGTTTCAACTAGTTTGCGCACATTTCGCAGCGCTTTGTTTTGAAACCGCAAAATTATGAAGAACAAACAAAAAAACAAAAACAAATCTTCGTGACGGTTGAGACATATCCCTCTAACTTTGTACGGCTGCCCTACGTCTTCCGAGCTTTTTTTCACAGAGACAAATAATAGACTGAAAGAGGAGAGAAATGGTTTCCCGTCGTTCGGAACGACGGTTGCATGTTGAGTACTGCTGCAGAGCTTAGTGGCGTCATGAAAGAAAAGGACTGCCGGAAAATTGTCGAAAAATATTTTATGTCAAAGACTTTTTCTTCAAAAATGCAACATTTAGAGATAACAAGCCTCCATTTTGGAGACATTTAGGGACAGAATTTCAATTTTGAGCACCCATAATCTCCTTTGTCGCAAAGTTGCAGCGTTTTGTGAAAAAAAATTGCAACTTCCTGTTCCGTCTACTTTTTAAATCTGCGCGACGCTCCCGGTATAGTTTTTAGTGGGTTCGTTAGTTTTTCACATTCGAGCTGTTACGTAAGACTTACTGCGGTTGGCGAGTGGCCATAGCTTCCGCGTGTCACAGCTAACGTAACGTAATGCTACTCACGTAGGCTACACGGTAAGACTGCTGTAACTCTGAAAGACGGTGCAAAACACTACACCGGCGGACAGGACGATTTTCCTCCATTTTCGTTTACAAAAACTAATGATAATAAAAATGATAATAACGAAAATGGTAAATTATTACCTAAAAGTTAAAACGAAACCAAAACGGAAAAAGTTCGAAAATTCAAAAAAAGATAACTGAAAAAAACAGAAAAATCATTATCGAAAAATATAGGCTATACTGCACTTGTAGTATGGCGTGTGACGCGTGCCACGCTGTTGCTTAACTTTTCGATTATTTATCTTGCAAAGTAAACAAAAATAAGATTGCAACAAAAATGTAACAAAAAAAGAAATAAATAAAATTTTTAAACTGAAAATTATTGCTAAAACTAAAACCAAAATCGAAGAATAAAGCAAGAGAAAAATCGCATTTGTCTGCTGTAAAATAAAGCGCAAAACAGTCGTCAGTGATGGCTTAAAATCAATGCCGCTGTCTGGGCGAAAGATCTTCTGCATACGCCCGCGTGTGTTGCCCACCTACCGTGTGAACCCTGTCAAACCAGCGATGTGCGATTATCCATAAATGATAATAATCCGTGGGCTATAAAAATGTGCCACGCCAAACCTTTGTCCATATCTTCGCCAAAAATCGACCAACTTTAAAACTCTTTCACTGCCACACTTTGTAAAAATTTACAACAAAGTTATTACTAAACGTGTTTATTAAACGTCCCGCAGCACCTTATTTTTGTCACCACACTGCCTTGTAAAGTATCATAAATGTAAGAAAAACTGATAAAGTGACAACCGTGCTCTGTCTGTTGTAAAGCGTCGCGCCAGTAAAGCATTGTTATAGGTAAGGTGAACTGCAGGCGTGGGAATTGAAAGGGAAGGACGGGTTAAAGAGATAACCCGCGCTACAGCGAAAACCTGCATAAATGCCTGACACACGATGATATTTTAAGTTATTTAGTAATTATAGGGTGTTTACACGATCTAGCAAACATCGAGCAGCTAGCTCGACGTTCTGTGGTAATTAGCATGCTAATTAGGAAAGCGGGCGGGTTGTAATTGGAAGGCCTATATAACACCTGATCAGCTGTGGGCTAAGAGCCTAAGCCAAGGCCTACATTTGAGCCAGGGGGCGGGGTTCCAATAGGCCTGCTTGAGCCAGCTCGATGTTTGCTCGACGTTTGCTCGATCGCGTAAACACCCTATTAAGTCCACTTATATTTATTTATTTATTTGTCTTCAATGGCAGGCTCGAGGCCTATGAACACACAAAACACACACAAACACAAAGACTAAAAAAAGACTAAAACAAACTACTTCGCCAACATTTAAAAACTGGAGATTTAAAAACAAGTCCGAAGATAAAACAGCATTGACAAGCGAATTGTCACTAATCTGCAATGATCGCCAATGAGCTCGACAAGATAGAACGTTTATTCACAGTTTGAGCAAGCGGCGAGACACTAATATATTTGCACGAACGTCAGGCTACATTTTGCACGTCGTATAATTAAACCCTTAATCTTTCTAGCCTAATTCCAACGGAGTCAAATGTTTTAACCAAGGCCGTGATAAAATCGAACGCGTGTTAATTTGATGCGACTAGCATAACATTCAGAGCAACACTTTTTCATTAATCTTACATGTAATCACAGCTTAAGTTCCCTTTCTGTACTAAGGCGGAAGTGATTATAGGCCCTAATTACGATGATCAGACCGCACAGACACGGCAGCGATAGTGTCACCGAAATGCTTTGGTCATTGCACTTCTTGCATTACCTATGCACTGTTAGTGACGTATGTCAATTTGGTTGGATAATAATGTTTGGGGAAACGCTGAAAATGCAAACATTGAAAATGACAAACCTCGGCATGTAAAATGTTGTAAATAATGGCATGCTTTTTTTCCGGAATTTTTGTTTAATTTTGCAGTCGCGAAATGCGCGCATTTTGGTGCAACATAAAGCCCTTTTAGATCTAAATTGCTTCTGCGCTGTGAATCATGTTAACTGTTCTCTTCAGTAAAATATATTTTTTCCGATGAACCGAATAATACAATAGCAGTTCCATCAGCCCCATGGTTAATACGCCCTATGGTAGGACACTGATTTTGTTTACAAAACCGATTTAATTCTTATAGAAGAGCAGCTGCTGCCTACACATGACAGAAACAAGAAACTTAAAACGCGTACTGAGCGACCTAAATAAACTGAACTGGACTGAACTGTTATGGTTTAGTTTTTGGCGAACTGACCAACGGGCAAGCAATAATGCATTACAGTAGGCACCGTCAATTTATGCAGCACGTGACTACGCGCACGTACGCATCATGCAGCCAATGATCAATAGGCTCACCCTGCGTGCCCATTGGTCAGTTCGTCAAAAACTGAACCGCGTCAGTTCAGTTCAGTCCCGTCGCTTTGTACGCGCCTTAAAACACGACATTGTGCTTGTCCGTGAAATAGCATCAAACACCGTGCATCACATCGCGATCTTTCATCGTTCATGTGATAAATTATACGTGCACCCGTTGACTTGCCCCGTCGGAATCATGTAGTGTTTAATAGGGTGTTTACACGATCGAGCAAACATCGAGCTGGCTCAAGCAGGCCTATTGGAACTCCGCCTCTTGGCTCAAATGTAGGCTTGGGCTCTTAGCCCACAGGTGATCACGTGTTATATAGGCGTTCTAATTAGAACTCGCCGGCCTTCCTAATTAGCACGCTTATTACTATAGAACGTCGAGCTAGCTACTCGATGTTTGCTCGATCGTGTAAACACTATGTGCCCAATGTCACGCCGTAGGATTGGTTGTCCGTCCGTCACGATTACGTCGCGTTAACTGTTTAATTTTTGATGCTTGGCAAATGCCGAAAGGCAGCTTCGTGCGCTGCGGCTATTAGAAGGACGTAAACTGCAGCTCCGCCGCCGAATCACTGCAGAGAACAGACATTTTAGACAATGATGCTCTTGCCGGAGTGGATAGAATGATCCGCGTGTATAACAGCTAACGGAATTGCGGATTAGCGGACTGCGTCATTATCAGCGATTTTAGTCTTTGGTCATGGCACTGGCCTTACAGGGTTGGTCAAAAACTCAAGGCCAAAGTCTTCGTGTGACAGGCCTGTAGTGGACCTTCAAAATTCTTTTATTCCCGTTAAATGAATACTTTAAGACTCATCTATCTGATACAATTTCTTATCATTATACTCAGCAATCCTTCTATACTCACGCAAAGATGGCTAGCTTGAGTTGACATGGGCGGTTGGTTACAAATCGAGACAGTTCACCCGTCTGTTGACGGTCACCCATCCAAGTACTAAGAGGGCCGGGCGTTGATTAACTTCGTTGATGCGACCAACAATTCTACCACTCAAGTTTCCACGCACCTAATGTGACGCAACAAACGCAACTTACGCAAACGACGCAAGCAACGCAACCGCCAAAAACCAAGTATAGAAGCGCGGTTTCTATTCTTGCGTTGCGTCGTTGCATTGAATGGAATAGCTAGGCTTAAGTTAAGCCAGCGAGCGCGGCATAGCTCCGGAGCGAGTAGAGGAGTGAAATCTGCAAGATCCAGCACACCTCCGCGGAGAAAACTTGGATCGTTGCTATGGAGATGTAACGGACTGTCCATGACAGTGACATTATAGCGACAGCATCAGCAGCAGGAGCAGCAGTATCATCGCTATAGGCGCCTCGCTGTCGACTACAAAATGCTTTTGTCACC
>Ga0056128_1009060_pt1 | contig 12527 bp, 9 predicted proteins | sample WorMetLIZISLAND2_FD_71113 | JGI IMG/M metagenome (GOLD analysis project Ga0056128, IMG submission 71113) | Marine gutless worms symbiont microbial communities from Max Planck institute for Marine Microbiology, Germany - Olavius geniculatus... ...
CAGACCGCATGCGTTTTACGATGTCAAACGCCAAAGACACGGCGCACCGCTTGCGAGCGACGACATCGGCGACGATCAACGGAGCAAGCATTCTGACGACGACAGACCGGGTTTGACATGGCCCATTTAGTATTGTACTGTAGGGCTGTGCTTATTGTGAAGTTTATTGCCTTTTAATAATTCACATTAATCCGTGACGACGTTTTGGAGCTTGCTAAACTTTATTTTTTTTGCTAGAACAACGCAAATATCTGTGATTTTCTGCGTTTCCAAATTTCAGAAAAATGGGCGAATTTTGCGGCTTTCATTGAACGTTTAAAAGCAAAAAGTGTTTTAGCTTAAGCCCCCCTGACCCCCCGACCAGGGGCTCTGCCCCTGGACCCCGCTGTAGGCTCCGCTTCCAAACCCCCGTTATAGGCTCGCGCTCTGCGCGCTCACCATGCCCTCTTTGCCAAATCCTAAATACGCCACTGTGAACTAAAACGAGAAAAATTCAAAAGTGCTCAGATGTGACTTTGCGATTAAGTCCCTATTTGGCCTAGATATATGAATTGAACGTTATGCTACGGACGGACGGACAGGCAACTATATGTCTACAGTAGCAATAGCGCGCTTTGCAGTAGGCCTATAAGCCTATCGCATGTAAAAGCCCATGGAAGTATAAATAACTCCGTGATAAAAGCCCCGATGGCCAAATGCATTTTGCCGTAACGTGGTCAAGGCTGCGTCGACTGAACAGAAACTGAACAGAACTGGAATGGTTTGGTTTTTGACGAACTAACCAATGGGCAAGCAGTAATGCATTACAGTAGGCACAGTCTAAACGGCGTCGGTGACCTACGTGACTACGCGCGCTTACGCGTTAACCAATGTCCAGTGGGCTCGTTCTGCTTGCTCATTGGTCATTTTGTCAAAAACTAAACCGTGCCAGTTTAGTTCAGTTCAGTTTATGCAGTTCAGTTACGTCGCTCTGTACGCGCTTTTATAGGCCTGGAAATAGTAAGTGGAATGCGACAGTCGATTCGACGGAAAGTAGAAAACATGGCACCAGAATGCAATGGTGGAAAACGCACGAGTCGAAACATAATCAAACGCCTACAGTTCAGGGCATTACTCTTTAAAAAAATTTATAGGAGGTCATCTTTCAGCAGGTAACAAACAACTCGACGCAACCATGAAACGCCTGGAATGCTTTTACTGTCTGCTGTTTGCTGCAATAGCGTCTCGGCGTTTGCTGCGTAGACCTAGCTCTACTCTCATCCTCGCCAAAGCTTACGTTCAGTACTACGCAGTAGTACGCTGTGTCGTTTGTTTTCTGCTGCGTAAACATAAAAAAATAGAAAAATAAACATACTGAGTGTTCCCATTAAATTGATGAACGCAAGCAAGAAAGCATACATTACGGTGTCACGTTTTCTACTCCCGCGTCCCTCGTCTGCGATTTTGACCGTGTTGCCTTTGCAGCTGCCGCGAGTATGGGAATAGATTCCCACTTTACTCGACCAGCTCAGTGTTCCACAGACGTTAAACAGAAGTACAGAAATGCAGCAAATGACTGCTATTGCCAGCTACGCTTGCAGTAGTATATCGCACTCGCTCGCTGGAACACGAGGCGAGCCAGTGTAGTTTTTGCCGCAGCAGCAATTTGCTGCCAGTCTCTGCTCATTGCTCATGCTTAGGCTTAAGTTTTTTTTTATATGTTTTAGTAATTGTGTGACAAAAAGTAGTGCTCGAAAGGGTACGACACTGAGGTAAAACTAAAACAATTTGCGAACTGCACGACAAGGCACAACTGCACAAGCCGCGGGAAAAATCTTGCTATAGGGGCGCAAGGTCACTTAGCCTTCGATCCTTAAGGTATGATAATTACTAATTTGAGTACTGGTCTGTTTCAATGGGGGCGGGAAGTGTTCACCTGTGTCGGGTGGCAGGTAGCACTGTGTGATCTCCGTAACTTTGAGATGATTTTTCTCAAAAAGTTATACCCGTCTTTTATCTGTTTGAAACACACACAAAATGTTTAAACTACTTGAAAGCCGTCGATTGATTGATTGATTAAACACGGTGTTGATGACGGTTGTACTTCTGAGGTCGGTCGAATGTCAGTTGATGTATAGGCTACATGAGATTGTATTTGTGGTATTCTGGCAGTTTCGTGCGGAGGCGTTTATCCGGTCTGTCCAGGCGGCCAACGACAAACTGCCACCGACCGACGGCATCAAACCTTCATTACTGACGAGACAGAGAACATCATCATCATCATTAGCAGCAGCAGCAGCACCGCCGTCATCATATCGTCGCCGGTCGTCAGTGTCGGTGTCATCAGGTAGAGACAGTCGTCAGAGACCGTCGCCGGTATCACGCAGTCTGAGTTCGTCTCTACCTCTGCCGCCCACCAGAGCGTCACCGGCCCTAGCGTCATCACCCGTGTCCGCAGCTAGCGTCGACGTCAAGTCGTCACGCGTCTCATCAAACGACCTGCCGACGCCTGCTGCGATACAAGCCATTTTCGACGTAAGGGTCAAACTCAGTCGTTAAAGCCATTGGCGTCTTGACTCTTAATACTGCCAGTGGCTTCTATCCCCCTAATATGGAGTCAAAATCGGCGCAAGTTCCCCCGATTTCGGGTTATTTTCAGCGGCTCTCCGCCTTTGGGCTTTTTGTTAAGGGTGTTGATCGCCTAGTGTAGTGCCCAGTAGGGGGAGTTTTGATTTACACCTTCAACATAACCCCCCCCCTATTTTTCACTGGGTGCAAGCTGCTTCACCAAGTATAGGGATAGAACCCTTTGGATATTGCTAACAATATTTTTGGGGAAGGGAGGGCCGCCTGAATCCGCCCGATCCCATTAGCTAAGAAAAAATAAACACAAATGGGGCCAAAAAGCAGATCTTCTGTAATCTTTTGTAAGCATGCAGTGCATCAGTAGAAGTCTGAAAATTATTGTTATAAAAATCGCTTCACACTCACCCGAATTACTCAACTGTTCTTACGCCAACTGTTCTCGCGTGAGTATGAAACGGCTGTAAAGGAGGCAGGTTTTTTTTATTCGTGTCAACAAATTACGCCAGTACACTCTCATTCCATAAATCATTAGCTTTCTGTGACCGCTATGACAATTTTGGACATATGAATGGATGTGTATCACGTGACCGCAGAAAGCATCGAAGGACCTACGAACAGTCGGACTGATGAAGAACGTGATCGACTACGACTGGCGGATTTTGCCTCATTTTCGGCGGTTTTTAACTTTTTCCGTCGACATTGCGCGCTATATACAAATTTACTTAGTTATTTTTTAAAGTTAATGTTATTTTATTATTGCTGCGTATTCATGTTAATGGCAGAAGCAGCTAAGCAAAGCGTCGTTGAAGGATCTACGTAGCCGGGCTGACGCGGCACGAGATCGTCTAAGTCGTCATCGGATTCTGATTGACCGCTACTTGCCGACACACTACTATCTCGGTCCCTCGGACAGTGTCAATGATGTCGTCGAGTACAAAGTCAGCCAACTCTATGACAGGTTTGAACTGCAGCATGCACGTAACGCGCCAGTGGACTCTCAGCTCAAAGCGTTTTTGTACACTTTTACGCGCGAGAGCTAGCATAGCGCGTATTAGCTACGGTAATTCTGTTTGTCTGTCTGTACGTCTGGGTGTCACGTCCCGGTACCGTTCCAAGACCAGGTGAGATATAGACTTCGGTTTTCACCGTATGATAGCGTAAAGTCTCTAGCATTTTGCGACAAAATTTTATGCCACTGGGTAAAAGGGGTCCTCACGAACGAGGGGCGAAATAGGGGCACCTCCCCCATTTTAAAAAGGCGTTATTGTACCGCTATTGGTTCGTCTGCTGTGAAAATGGTTGCGGATAGGCACAAACGTGCTGCTTATTATAACAAGCACTGGCGACGAGCTTGTGAGGAATGTCAACATCGATGACCTTTAATGACCTTGAACTTTTAAAATAGGGGATTTTAGTGAATTTTTCGCGATTTCGGGCTGCCACACGCATTTCAAGAGTGAATTGCGCCGAAATGACTAGAGGTAAACCAAGACAACATGCGTATGAAAATTTTAGCATTGAATGTAGATTTTACCAATCTAAGTTCGGACTCTAGACTAGGTTCAAGGAGGTCTGCGAACGCGGGTGTCAAAGAAAGTTATCCCTGTAAAAAGTGGTTATTTATCCGTTGTTGGCTTGTCAAGCGTGAAAATGGTTGCAGATAAGCAGAGGCATGCTGCTTAGCATAACAAGCACTGGCGACGAACTTCTTAGGATTGTCAAGATTGATGGCCTTGATTGACCTGGAACCCTAAAAATAGAGGGTTTTAGTGATTTTGGGGAATTTTTGGCTGCAAAAAAAGTAAACTGCGACGAAATGGATGGAGCCTTGCCAGCCTCTGAAGCCGCTGCTTAAACCAAGATTAGGCCTACCTGCAAACAGGAACTGCTATAGGCTCTCACGCATCTCATGAGCATTAGCTCAAATATCTTGTTATAAACTTCTAGCGCAGTATACTATTTTACCGTCCGTGGTAGCGACACAGTATTTTTTTAGCATCTTGGAAAAGTTTTCTTTTCCATTTTTTGTTTTTTCTTTGTTGTCATGATAACTCACAAATCGCTAAATTAAGCTTGATGAAATTTTGAGTATACATGTATCCTGACAACTGCAAAAACCCTATTCAACTGCAGCGTCACAGGTCAAAGGTCAAGATCACAGGACCAGATTTTTTGATACTTTACCATTGCGAGATAGGACCATGCTGCTAATAGGTAGGGCTAGCTAGGCCGATAGCTATTGGCCGTCGCTGACTTCGTTGCTATAATTATCGCAGGATGCCACGGTGGCTACTGCGAACAGATTTAGCCTTGCGCAAGGCTTAACAGTCTACTTGTGTTGTTATTCGAGCTGTAGGCTGCACCGCATAATAAAATAAAATGTTTTGCATTTACCTACGCTGTCGTTGTCTTAATGATGGGCAGAATGCCACAATTAGATCCGAGCAGATCTCGTGACGCAGGCACAGAAGATCATCGAGTTCGTGCAGCACCAAACACCGCCGTTGCACCTTACCAGCCTCTGAAGCCGCTGCCTAAAGTTCAACTTCCACCGCTTCACGTTACGGTCAGCGTCGCTCATTGTCGATATGCTAATGAAGATAGCAAAATTGACAAAGGCCCATGGAATGTAGCTCTCATATCTTTTTTGGGAGTTTGGACATACCCTACATAGTTTTAGTTTTTGCGTGGCATTCTGCGGCCCTGTTTACGTGTAGTGAAACATTTGCACTTTCCAGTGTTATGCAGTTGCGTTCGGGCTTGCTACCGGAATTTCAACTCCCTAATATGTTCTCTCATTGTGACTTACGGCGCCAGGCGGCGTCACGCTGGGCTCTGCCCCAAATTTGTAGTTGTCTTCATCTGTGAGCTTTTTTGCAGAACTGGAGCGACTGTTGCCACCTCAGCAGAAATTTGGCTTTGAGTTTTGGTAATTATTGTTGTAAACATTGCAGTTATACAACAGTATCATTGCGATGTTGACAGATAAAATCTATATTGCATGTCATCGTCATTATTTAAGTAAATTAGAAAATACGTCAACGTTCATGTGAACTTGTGGAGCTAAGAGTAAGTAAAAGTAAATAAGTAAAATGTGAATTTATATAACGCATAACATTAAATTTACCTTTAATGCCATTAAATAGTAACCTGATTAACAAGTTACATTTTTGCATAGTGAATAAGAATGCAAACTATGGACAGCACTTGCTGTAGCGCATACCTTCGCTGACAACTGTCACCGTTTTACTGTTTGCTGTCAACAGAAATCACATCGTCCAAAAACTAAGAATATGGAGTTGCGAATTTGTCCTGGCTGCGGATCGTGGATGCTCCGCAGTGAACCGCCAGTGAAATCTGAACGATTTTGTCTTGGCCATGCATACCGCTCTAAAATGTCGTGAAAATCCGTTTTGAGTGATCTAGCGGACGAGCGTCAGTTCGCACAGATAAAGCAAAGGAACGGACAAACCGCAAAATGCAAATCTCATTCTTCGGCGTCGTGGGTCAAAAGAGCAGCCCGACGGTGGCGGCAGTTTTAGTTTTCCGATAGCCAACTGCAAATTTCTGACAGAAAAGATTACGTGTGCTGAAAATTTTAATTTTGTCCCAAATTGTTCCAAAATCGGGAATTTTCAGCCCAAAATTTTGCACTTTTCACAGAAAATTTTTCGTCGCTAAAATGTTCGACTGGCTAGAATTTAAAGTGGCAACTGCTCTTCTGTTTCTCTGCCAAGACCTTGCCGTAGGCAGAGGCTAGATGCACTATATGATGCAGTTAATTATCGTTGGTTGCAGACGCCGGTTTTCGCGCCGAAGATTTCCGACGTTCGGAAGCGCGCTCGCAGCGTTCTGTGCAAAGTCAAAGGCGATCCTCATTATTTCAACATTTAAACGACGGTTTGACGACTATTTTTTTATTCGTTATTCTGGGATTTATTTTCGATTCTTTCTATATCGTTTAGGCTAATAGCTTAGTTTTGCTAATACCCGTTCTGTCAGTTTTTGTGTGTTGTGTTGTTTTGTGTGTGTGTTTTGTGTGTTTTGTGCGTCTTCGATCGTCACTTGCGACGTTCCGCCAACATCTCAAATCTGGCTCTTTGGAAACTCACATCTTGGCCTTATAATTTGAACCGTCATCAGACTGTTGCATTCATTCCCTGACAGTCAAGCGGTTTAACAGTATGGTAGCTTTGCTACTTAATCGATTGAGCGATTGATTAATTGAAATGCAAGCCGGTAGGCGAGGTGGCTTGCGACGGCTAACGCAAAGTTTAAAAGGCTCGCTTAAAAGCTAAGCCGTTGGCTGGGGCGAATGACAAACGGAGCGAACGGTGACGACGCGGTGCCAGATGGAGACCTGCGAGTAAGTGGCAGTCTTTTCGGGGTGATGTGAACGCGAAGAAAAATCGGCAGCTGTTGTGAGCGAGATGGAGCACTTGGTTTCTTATTGGTTGGTGTTCAGTGCTGACCACGCGTCTAACTTGCACGGTTATGGAGATATGAAGCCTCAAAGACATTGGGATCACGACCTTGATCTTTTGGGGTCACGTTATGTCATCGGTCACGTGACCATTGGATCCGCCTACCCCGATTAGTCAATTACCCTAGCTAAAACCAAACCGAAAGTGGGTTCGATGCTCGGTTGCTGAGATATAGGCCTATCCATCCAAAAATGCCGAGCTCCGGACGTCGTACGTACGCCCGTCTCCGGCACACAGCCACGCTGAGCAATAATAACGAATAAAGGTAAAATGTAAAGGTCGGAATATAGCTCTTTAGAAGATTGAACCCCTCACAGAGCTACGGAGCGTCACCTGCCATATGGGATCACACAGTGTTACCCACCACCTGACACAGGTGAACGCGACCCGCCTTAACTTCAGCCAGATAGGCCGGTACTCGATTTATCTACCCCAGAGGGATGGAAAACTGAGTTGACTTAGGCGGCTGGTTACACACCAAGACGGTTTACCTGCCCGCAGGCAGTCACCCATCGCAGTACTAACTCTGCCCGGCGTACAGTAACTCCGTTGATCGAATGAAACGCATTACCGCGTCGCGAGCCAACAGATCTAATGTGTCTGTCTGTAATTTTCGTTAGATCATGTGCGCCGCTGCTGTTGTGGCTATAGGCTCAAGCGGGTTGCACTGATGACAGCGATGACGTCGACTCGTCACGAGTGGACGATAGGCCTATAACTGTACAGCGCGGCTTATTACCATCATCATCATCGTCAGCAACAGCAGCAGAGCACGAGATGCATCGTCATGTAGATAATTGCGATGTTTATAACTCAACGTGTTTGTCGGTATCTAGCTGGTGTTCGTTTCGACGTCATATGCTGTATAGACGCTGACATTGTGATTTGGTCTCAGGCCCATGCCGAACTATCCAACTTCTCTGCGATGGAGCTGCGTTTGAGTCACGTGACTAAGTTTTTGGTGAATAATAGAACCCGATGCTGCATATAGGCCTACTCGGTACAAGTTTCTGCTGCGTGCAAGAATGTGTGACAAGCGGGCAAATTTTCTGCCATGTATCAGTTTCTGGTACCAGTTCTTTAGAAGTAAGAGCCTTTACATGTAAAACTTAGGATGTTTGGCATGGGCGTCAGACTATTGATGTTAATTTTATCATGTTTAACCTCCTAATACAGTAATACTCTCATTACTGCTTGTTGTTCCCAGCAGTTATTCCCGTCGTAGCTGATAATAATAGCGTAACCCTACGTGTACAAAATAATGTCCTGATGCTATAGACCACAGTGTTCCGGGTGGTCCATAAGAAAGTAGAACCCCATAACTCTCATATATTATACAAAACTTCGTGAAATTTTTTTACTAACCAAGTTATTGACATTGATAAAATTGTAAACGATCCCATTACATCGTAAACTCGCCGTAAAATATAGTCGGCTGTGCAGTACTGCGTGGTAATACTTGTATTTCACTCCAACACTGACTACAAGATGTTTCATACAAAGACCGCTTTTTCTTTCTTTTACAATTCACTCAAATGACGATCCATTCACACGAAATTTTTAACAGTTGTAGCTAAAAAATAATAATTCAAAATATTTTAACAAAATGTGGCTGCTGATTAAATATTCTTTGCTAGTCGTGAGGTAACGCAGACGTTATTATCATATAGATGTAAAAAACGTTCCAAGAAAAATAAAAAACGTTAAAAAACGTAAAAAACGTGGCAAAAATAAAAAAACGTTTAAAAACGTTGAATAAAAACCGTTGGCCATAATTTGTTGAGCTTTTTACCTAATGCCTAATGTTGTAAGTGCAGTATACCTGGAATTATAGTTTAGATAGAGAGAACTTCATTTAATTTCAATTTAGCTGTGATGTCATAAGACCATAGCATTAAACTAACTAAATATACTGGTTAACAAAACTTTTTATTTAGTATATTTGGACTAACTAAGTAAACTACATCACTATGATCTACTAATTTATTTATGTGGTCCCAAAAGTGCTTCACAAAGCCTTTAATGGGATTTTCAGTGCACGTTTTTTAAAAAATAAAAAACGTTGACCAAAATGAAAAACGTTAAAAAACGTGGCAAGAATAAAAAACGTAAAAAACGTCTTTTTACATCTATGGTTATTATGTGTCGTAAGTACAAGCTTGCTTGGCTCAACTGATGCTGTCAGTTGCAAACCTGCTTCGATGGTAAACTTGATCTGGTTCGCTGGTGAAAGTGTTCATCGTGTCAGCACTAAGCATCGTGGGGACTGAAGTCGGATGTTTCTCAAGCCAGAAACTCAACCATCTCCAAAGCTCTGTGTGCTGGTGCACTGTCTTGCTCGAACATGCGAAAGTCAAACTATCCCGACAGACATGTGAATGCGATCGCTTTGACTGCAACTGTGAAACTTCAAAAATTTGTCATCAGCAAACCAGATTAAGTTCACCATCGCAAAAGGGTAGTAACTGACACATCAGTTGAGACAAGCAGGCTTGTACTCGCGACACATTATGACGTCAGAGTTACGTCACGACTAGCAAAGAATATTTGATTAACAGCCATATTTTGTTGAAATATTTTAAATTAGTAGGCCTATTTTTTCAGCTATAACTGGTAAAAATTTCGTGTAAATTAATCATCATTCGAGTGAATTATAAAAGAAAGAAAAAAGAATCCATTTTTATAAAACACCGTGTATGTTTCACAAAGCAGTGTAGCGTGACACGCGTCGTCTCGACTGAGATAAAATTTTTAATGGCCACTTAAACTTAATTGTTAATTTATCTGTAGAGTGTATCGATGAAATAGTTTAAAAAGCTCAATATAGCTGCAGCTGTGACAAAAACTCGGGTTTACTTTTTATTGATCCACTCGAGCGCGGTCTATATTATGTACTGTGTTGTTTGTCGGTTGTTATTAAAGCGTCGTTTTTGATCATTGTGTTGTCTATACTGTGTCGTCATGTGTTATCATTAAGCAAGGAGGTGCCACACTAAGAGATTGCGGAATTCACGCCTTATCGACGCAGATGCTTCTCAACGTCTCACTGACTTCACATCTACCAGAGTGATGATAAATTTGATATGCTATGAATAATTTGCACTGGAAGACTAAAAGTGCCAAGCAGTCTGTCAGTTTAATCTATAGCACATCTGGATCAAGAATTCAATATCTAGATCACATCATGAACTAAAACTGTTTTAAACAAAGCTGAAGTAAGAGAAATGGAGCTACAGTGTCACAGTGTGTCTAGAAAAAAGTGGTCCCCTCATAAATACTGAAATAACAACCCAGAACAGAATAAAATTTTACAAGCACAATACAACATCTATTGTGATTACAGACGCAAAATTTTATTGGAATCCGTTTTTTTTTCGTTTAAGAGATTTTCGTTTTTTAAGTGCTGTCGCCGCATCTGTGTTTCTTCTGGCGCGAGTTTAATGGCTGGCGTCATCAATGACGTAGGCTACACTTCCTGTTGATAAGCGAAGATAATGTTGCCACAAGAATTCGAATCGAGGTTTAGTCAAAATGCTCAAAGTTGAAAAGGTGTGCAGTGCTGCAGGTATAGAGTTGAAGTTCGGGAAAAAAACTAGTATTTTGTTTCTGTAAATCGCCTGCTACAAAAGATTGATACGACTCGACTGGATTTGCAGTCCGTCAAACCGGCATCGCTCGCCATTGGCCGAGATCAAGTTTTGCTGAGACTTTAGTCTAAGACCAATATAATTTTTAAAATTCCAAGCTAGGTAGGCTATATGTCGGACTTTTGTCTACCGTCAAAGACTTAGTCTTACACTAATCGTAGCAAAACTTGACGTCCCGTCACTCATGGTCCTATGTGTCGAAGGGCCTGCGCTGAGCTGAGAAAATGCGTTGAAGCGCTGCACGCATAGGCCTATAGGCCCTACATGTACCAAGACAGAAATTCTATGATAGGCATTTAGATGTAATAGGCCTACGAATAATTGGCTAAGTGTCTGGGGTTTTTTTGTGCGTGAGCGAGATTTAGTGCAAAGGCAAATTTGGAGTGGTGGTGGGGTCGGTGCAAAGTGGCGATTTTCGGCATTTAGCCTACGTCTCGCCCAACTCAAGGTAAGGCGCCGTATGCGCCAAGAACGAGACACGGTAGGCGTCAAAAATATCGACGTTTTTGGCCTTATATTCTGTTGCTGTATCATTGTTTTTATTTCACGTAGACTGTTGAAAGTTGTGTTTTGTCTGTCTCTCTCGTGTTTTTTATGTTTCGTGGGTTTCTGACCTGAAACAAATGCATTTCTAGTTGATTTTGATTTTGTTGAACTTCTGCTCCTAGCAATAGCGAGCTCGTTCGTCGTAATAATAACAATAATAATAATAAGTGAACATTTATATAGCGCAGTATCATTTCGAAGAAATCTCTAGTGCGCTGAATGCGTTATCAGTACATCTGAAACAAAAATGATTTAAGGAAACGTTTAAAAGAGTCTAGATTAAGTGTGTGATCATTCAGGTACGTCGGGAGACTGTTCCATGCTGACGCGCCAGCGAAAGAGAATGCCCTTCTGCCAGCCGTCATAAGTCAGCTGTAACGAGGAACGGCGAGTTTTCCACAGACAGCAGAACGCAGATGACGACGGCCAGGCAACGACGAGATCGGCAAGCACATCTCCGACAGATATGGCGGTCCCATTCCATGCAGACACTTGTAGACAGACAAGCATAGCTTGAAGGTGACACGCTCTGGTACATCCAACCAGTGTAGGATATCATGTCGGACGTGCGACAGACCGTGGTCAAACTTCCGTGTGTTTGTAATGACACGCGCTGCCGAGTTCATTACGCGCTGCAAACACGGTATAGCAGCTACAGCAGCTATATGGAGACAGTTAATTGTTTTTCTACTGTTACTGCAGGTCCAAAGCTGTGAAACAACCTTCCAGCTCGTCTGAGACAAAATGGCATTAACTTTAAACGGTTTAAGTGGTTGCTAAAGACATATACGACGCTTTGCCCCAGCAAAATATAAGCCCGTCAAGAAAGTAGGCCCTACCGTTCGATCCGGGCGAACTAATAATCGGTAGCAGGGGCTACTTGGTTGACCCAGAGGCGTCGACGTCCATTGGAAACTACGCTCAAAGCGTCTTACTTTTCTTAAGGAGGGGGCAATTTTTAGGACTGAGGAGGCAGTCATCGTTCTACCAAAGCTGACCAGAAGTGTTTTGTGAGGTTAAAATGCACCAAATTTATTTTCGGCCGGGCTCTGCCCGGACCCCATTAGGCGGTCTCACGACGCTCTCCAGAATGATCCCGTAATAAATAGGCTGGAGAATGAAATGCATTTTTCCATTCTCCAGTCCATTCGACGTTTCAACCTCTTCCTCCCTTGGGAAATTTGTGGGCACCTTATATGTGAGTAAGGATACCATCATCTGGCATTGAGGCAATGCAACACTTAACATAATTTAAGCTTTACGTGGGAGGGGTTGAAGTCGACGT
>Ga0056128_1009062_pt1 | contig 12526 bp, 8 predicted proteins | sample WorMetLIZISLAND2_FD_71113 | JGI IMG/M metagenome (GOLD analysis project Ga0056128, IMG submission 71113) | Marine gutless worms symbiont microbial communities from Max Planck institute for Marine Microbiology, Germany - Olavius geniculatus... ...
GTATTAACTGAAAAAAGAAAAAAGTATACAGTTGCAATTTTCGTAGATATGGATTTTCATGGCAGATAGCGAAAATGCTTACTTATTTTCCGTGAATTTTCACGGCGGATATAATCTTCGTTTTATTATTTAGTAATTTCTGCGTGGACGTTTTATAAGTATTTATTTCTTAGATTATATGGAATATTATGGAATATTATGCCACATTTGTTGCTTTTGTTGCTGAGAAAGATGCAGCTGCGTTTAGGTATACTGCATTTTGAAAAGACCGGTGCTATGATCACGAATTCGTGATCGCGAGGCTGATTGCCTACGATCACGGCTGCGTTCTCATTGGTCAGCGATCGCTGCTGTTAGAAAGCATGCAGTGTTAATAGTTTTAAGAGACGTTTTGATTTGATTTGCAGTGGGCCGATTCAATAATTACTGTTAGTCCATTGGCGTCATGAACGCAGCTAGTATGCTCCATCGGCGCCAATTCAGCCGATTCAGCAATTAGTGCTACCGCTTCAGAGCAGCGTCAAATGTATCTCAGTCGTTGAATTTTGCACCTAATTCTATGGAAGCCATATCGTAAACAAAAACTAGATTAACTACACGAAATGAATGTAAACAAAACCAAACTTTCTCGTTTGAAATACGCCACACCCATCGATGTTCTAAACCATGCACCTATTGGTCAACAGCAACAGTGCAAACGAAAACTGCATTGAACATTTATTTTTCATTTGTATATACTTAAACAGGCATACCCGTGGGCCATGCTAAACTATGCAGGTGAGGCTGGCAAGGCAGACGACGATTATACAACTATTTTGTGGCAGCATTGCCAGTCGATATATGGTGACAGCAGTTATGTCTGTGGCAAAGTCTTACTGCAGACAGACAGGAAGTGTTGCTGAGAGGCTTCATAACAGAATATGGGACTAATCTTAATTCAAAACAGTATTTTGATTTTTTTGCAGTTACAGTTTCCAGATGGTCACAGGGACTAGTTAACAATTTAGCTCAGAAACCTGGCCAAAGAAGATGCCCAAAATTCATGTAAACTGCTCTGATCCTACTGCTCTTGTCATCTTGGCCACTGCACCCATCGTAAACTCAGCTGTATAGGTATCGCCAGCCTTGCCTGCCTCGCCAGCCTTGCATGCATAGTTCACCATTGCCAATACCCATAGGCTTTAAGTGGTAGACCTGCTTTGTCACAAAATGCTGCACCAACTGCTCCGGCACAATATGATGAGATCAAGTAACGACTGGTAGAGGTTAGGGTTAGGGTTAGCAATCTGATCTGATCATATATTTGCTGCTGATATGGACACGTTAGTACAGCCAGATGATGACAAAGGTACTGTCACATTGTCAGTAACTTCATTGCTGTTTTAATCGAAAGTTATTTTGATTTAGACTGTCTGCATGTTGTTGTAGAAAGAAACTGAAACAGCATGGATTCTTGGACACAACTTACATTTCGCAGAAAACTTCCAATGCTCAGGTTGCAGTGTCTGTCACTCAGGAATTTTGCCAGAATTACCCATCACAATCTGACCACATACACATCTTTAACGATATTCCCTTTCATTTCGGTTCTCTAGAACTACGCAGAAAGCAGAGTGGACGTCACTCTAGAGATGTTTTATTGATGGCCGTAAAGTTTCTGTGTGAAAACAAATCTCTGCGGTGGAGCAGTGAACTAGAAGTGGATTTGCCTCGTATGTGGGAAAAGCATGGAGATATGTTGTTGCTGCCTTCTGATTGTTTTACACTGGATGTCTGGCAGCTTCTGGGTAATATTTGTTGTTCACTGTTTTTTACTGTGTTTTGTTTTGTATTTTTGTATGAATTACGATAACAAATGATAAATTTTGAGAAACCCATTCCGCCAGTATGGGAGGTCAACTCAGCCTGGCTATCCCTCCATGGGTAGGTGCAGTGAGTACCAGCAAATGCTGGGACATAAACAGGCACATCACGTGATGCACTGGCCCCATATCTGTGGTCTCTGGCTGAGAAAACTGGTGTCTGGCTGAGGGCCAAGGAAACGGAGATCAGCACCGCCCAGTGGGCTTTAAGGCTTGGGGGAAGGACTTTATGTTTTACATTTACGTTGTGATTCTTTGGACAAGCGGTTTTTAGATGTTTTTGAATAATATATGTGCTTGATTCTGACATGATTGGTTTAACATTTGCCACTATAATTTTTAGAGTACCATGGCTAAAATGTAAGAACTTACTATTTGTTCGCTTGGAAAATTTAAAACAGTAGAATGCCAGTATTTTATTTGTCAGTGGTACAAGACACTGAATGAACTTAGACTAAAGGTAAGAGTGGGTTTATTGGTGGCTTCCCCACCGGGTTTTTCTTTGGCTGTCAGAATCACCATGTTCTGTGGATATGTAGGCATGGAGTTATGGCAGGCAGTTGCTTCTGCAATTGGTTGTGGCAGAGTTGCTAAGAAATGCTGCGCAGTTTCTGCCGATGATTTTCGCTCTCCTAACATCAAACTTCTACTCGGCTCTGATGCATGGGTCGAACAAATTGATAACGGAATCAGGTTTGGGCGTCATTTTACCAGATAAATTTATACGCATTTTGGTACACTGGAAAAATATGTCGGTCCGGTGCAGACATATTATGCGGCCATCTGCTTACCTAGCCTTTATTGACCTTCTGAACATTTTCACACTGTATACTTCTGGCTGGGATCGTTCGCAGCATTTTTGGTTTTTTTGTGTATTTTTGTTTTCGAGTTTTGAGTCTTACCGGGTAAGTGAAATATGTGGAAGTTGGAGCTAGTGTCGGGAATGGCTAGTGGCTGTGCATGTGTGCTTGGTTAAGTTGTGTCAGCTCAAACAGGAAAGCATGGCAGACATTTCATTAGTTTTACGCAACTACTGGATGCACAGAAGGACAGACTGGGCAGTTGTCTTGCCATTATATAGGGCACAAGGGTGCAAGAGCATAATGTGAAAAATTGAGCACCACCAGAATCAGATGTTATTTGGCGAACATGTTTGTTTGACCCAAAACAGCATTGTGTTAGGCAGGGTTCTCTGTTCTTATTCCTTTCTGTTGGGAATGTGAGATTTTGGGATCAGAAACCACAGTCAGAAACCATTACTGATAGACGACGGTTACTAAAGAGTAGGGACGGCCAATAGAAACTCAGCAATGCCCATGCCCTATCTAACAGTACTACCATTGCCAACCTTGTATGACTTCCCATTCTGCTGATGTAGCATGAACATTTCTTGTTTGTTTTTGTAGATATTCATATGACATAACTCGGTGCATGTTCAGTGCTGGCAACATCACAGAGAAACTGCGGATAGCTGATTTTGACTGCTGTGGAGAAGTAGTTGTCGATCTCTATGCTGGTATGTTAATATCTTTGTGGGTGTGGCTAATTCTGACACTGTGATAAAAATTATGCTAATGACTCACAGTTGTGAAGACTGACAACCCCACTGCAGCAAGTTATTTGTTCTGCAGCGATTACAGTGAAATTAAATCACCCTCTACTGGTGCAGTATAAAGTTTAACAGAATGCATTGAAATTGGACAAGTGAATTATTTACGGTACAGATAAAAAGCTGTGTTAAATAGCAATGTGAAGCCATCACCTTGTCTTTTTGTTATCTGTCAGGTGTTTTGTCCTTTTTATGTGAATTTGTGGCTTTTTTCTCTTTTTTATGGTTTGCATTCTGGCTGATTTGTCTTCTGGATGATTTGCCCGGGTTTGTTTTCCCTCTCACCAGGGGTCAAATGAGCCAAGAGCTGAATGAGCCAGCGGGCAAACAAGCCAGGGAGCAAGTCGTTCAGAAAGCAAACCAGCAAAGTGTCATCAACCGGATGTCACATTTTTTTGCATCACTGATATATGTGTTGTTTTTGCAGGAATAGGTTACTTCACTCTGCCCTATCTAGTGCATGCCGGAGCATCTCATGTTTATGCATGTGAATGGAACCCACATGCAGTCGAAGCACTACAAAGGAATTTACATCTAAACTCTGTCTTTGACAGATGCACTGTTCTCTTTGGTGATAACAGACAGGCGAGTACTGCTGTATTTTTTCCATGGGGGTGAGAGTCCTAGACATGTCTCGTTTTTTTGGTATGTAATTATATTAGTATAAATGCAATGTAGAACTGGTCAAAAATGTAGTTATGGCTTAGGGGGCACTTTTTATTGGTCGTTAGTGGAAATAATGTTTGAACTAGGGAGCATATTTGGAGCATGGCGGAGGGCTTGCGCCTCAAACACTTGAAAATGTACATACTCTTTTTGTATCAGTACATTTCTCGGTATTCTTCTGATTATTTTAAAAGTGTATTATTATTTCTCATAGGCCTGTATATTATATGCAGAGGTGTCTGTGTTTTATTTCCGTTTCTATAGGTGTATTCTACTGTTCTACATAGTGCCTTTTCTGTTCTGCTAGATCTGTTTCTATGCAACAGTTCTACCGGTAGTGCATATTAGGAACACATACATTTTTAGAGAATTGCTGTGTGTTAAATTTGGACTTGTGTTTTTTGTGGACACTAGAAACTCATGTGTATGTAGTGCAGTCTCTAGTGTAGTGGTAGCCAGAAGGGAACATAGTAGAAATTGATGTAGCTTGGCTTATCTTAGTTCGTCACTGAATGGTCAGCTTATTTCTTCCTGTTATTGGGGTTGTTTATCATGGTCAGTGTTTGTTATGTATTGAAAGCTGACGTCCTGTGGTTAACCACAGGTCTGTCTGCTCAAACTGATGTTAGTACTACCTACTGTTACTACTATGAAGGTGGTTGCAGACATGTTTGGCTAAGGCTAACATGGCTGACCATGTGAACCTTGGTCTAATAGCAAGTAGTGAAGTTAGACAGCTGACTGCTTGTAGTGTTGTTGCTTTACTACTACTACCACTACTGCTACAGTGTAGTTGTTGTCTGGTGCAGACCTGTCCAGCTAATGTGGCTAATCGTGTGAATCTGGGTCTACTGCCAACTAGTGAGTCTGGCTGGCTAACAGCTTGTGCTGCATTGAGACAGGATCTTGGCGGTGTTTTGCATGTTCATGCTACCGTCAACAGCAAGTGCCGCATAACTTCTCCGTCAGGTGACAGCGTAACACCAAGCAGTGGATCAAAGTCTGCTCCGGAAACGGACCATGACTGCTGTGAGAGTTTGAAGCATGTACACGAATCCAGCGAAAACAAGACATGCAAGATCTGTGAGCAAAGTTTTACTGGAGAAGCTGTATGTAGGCTTTGTAGTTCCTGCCAGCATAGGGACTGCGGCATATTTTCAACCGAGAGTTCAAAGTTAGCACTCGAGGAGAGCAAAAACCATCTAATCCTTGAACAAGGTTCTACTAGAGCTACTATAGGCAATGGTGATAGTTTTCGTAGCTGTAGTACAGCTCCACACTTCAATGATAGGATTTACCATAACCAGAGTTTAAATGTTGAAACCAACTTTCCCAGTTTGTATCCTGAGAAAAAGGACCGCAAGATTTCCGGGCAAGCAGTTGTGGTGCACCTCGACAATTGCAGTGGTTCTTGCAAGCTTAGCAGTACAGTATCTTCAAGCAATCTAGGTCTAGTTGACATTGAATCAGTGGAAAAATCGACCATTTTTAACAAAGCAGCACAAAGTGGCCTAAGTTCTGCTACAACTACTAATGATAGGCTTTCTCCACCTAATCCAGTTTCAGTTAGTATTGCTGCCAAGCAATGGATGACAAAATTCTTAAAAACTTGTTCGCCAAAGCCTGTTTGGTGTAAGTGGGCTGACTCGGTATGTAGAACACTAGAAAGTCATCTGTGTGGAATGCAGCGCTGTGATTGGTCGCTTGTTGTTCGGCATATTGAACATGTGAAATCCTATGCACCGCACGTTGACCATATTGTCGCAGACATCGAGTGCAGACCACCAGAAATAGCCCAAAATTAGCCCAAATCCTGGCTGTGACCACATTGTGAAAATTACACGGGACTGTTTGTCGTTTTTTGCCATTTCTGTTCTCTGCCTGCTTGCATTTTTTTTATTTCTTTATCCTCTTCTCACTAGACCTGGCAGTCAGTACTGTGACCCTGCTGTAAGTGTCTGTTCGCTACACAACTTTGTACACGTGCTACCACAAACAACATGAGCAAATGCTAAAAATTTGGTAGCTGTATGATTACTACTTTCTTGTGTGTGTCAAAATTATTTGTTAACAATATTGCTTAGACATGGTAACAGTATGCTAGTTTGCAACATGACTTGTTGCACTTTGCTGATGCTGTCAGGAGTTATGGATTTTCCACAAATTTACTTCAATTCTGTTTTAAGTTAAACTTGAAGGCATCACTTCAGCACTTCAACAGGTTATTCGTTGTCTTTCTGAGTGTCAAGCTAATTCTAGTTGTCAGATGTAGCCACAATTACACTCAAGAACACAAGCATTGGAGCATAAAAAGACTGAGATGCTTGTCAGTTGATGCAGAAGATTATATTGCCCAATAATGCCAGTATTTCTTAACTGTTCTCATATTATTATTTTGAATAATACAGCTGACAAGTATTGACTGGCCTCAAATTCAGCATGTTTCCCAGACTTTCCTCTTGACATTGTGCAGAGAAGATGCAGTACAGTCTATACAGTTCCTGTTGCGGTACTAACCTTTAAGATCATCCAAGGTCGATGATTTACATTTCATCTGAAAGGGCATATGCCACTTCCTATTAGTGATTAATAGTAACCTTGGCCCTATCTCTCACGGTTTCCAAGATACGGGCAGTTTACCATTAAAAACACATTTTTCTTAGCCCCTCCATTTAACCCCAAATTTGAAAATGTTTCCCTTGCACTGCATCCCTCAAATTTTGTATGTAGAGAACAGTGACATCAGGCTAATTATTCGTGCATAAAGTTTTCCCCTATACATCCCAAGGCTTACGTATGGTACGTATGGTTTAGCCACAATATATGCATGCACACACGAGAAAGTAGAAATCATACAGTAACCAACTTTGCAACATTTGTTCACATTGTCCGTGACATCATGTGTACAAAATTTTGTTGCAAACAGACCATGTTTGACGAAGTTACAGTAAAAAACTAAAAATACCGATGGACCCATACGCCCTTTCCAATGAGATGAAAATCGTCGACCTTGGACGACCTTCGATGTCAGTACTGCAACAGGACAGTGGCGTAGACAAGGGGGGCCCAGCTCCTCTCCCCAGTCCTTACACAAAACATAAGCATAGGCCTACATTAAAACTGCACTAAATTTGCCAATTTTGTCAGTTAATGCTCAGGAAAATAAATAAAGTTGTTGTGACAAGATCTGATCTTTTAAATCTAAAATGCACCAAGTTTGATTTCGGCCAGGTCTCCTTCCCAGGCCCCACTGGGGGAACTCACAGCACTCCCCCAAACCCCCTAATTTTCCAAAAAAAAATTTTCCCTTAGGAAGTGTTTGTGAAATTAGGGAGAAGTGTACATGCAATATACCAGAAATACAGAATTATAATATTCAACTCTCCCCCCCAATTTTTCAAAAACTTTCCCTATAGGAAGGTTTTGTATGTCTGGAATATATCAGAAATGCAGCATATGACAATATTCAACTTCCTCTAATCTCTCAAAAACCTTCCCTCTAGGAACTGTTTTGAACCTTAAAAACTCAAACGGTTGTCTGGACTTAGTGGGAAGCCAGCATCGTGATATTTTTAGCAGCCAGCTGCAAGTGAACGGAATATCAGAAGTGATAAAACAATTTACTTGTGCCCATTTGCAGCTTTTTGCAAAAGTGGATGCTAAATTAAAGCACAGCATTGTGTGTCAGACTGTCAGTAACACGCCATGCAGTGTCATTAATGTTGATGTCAGTTATAGACTTGAATGATGACGTTAACTCAGTTGTTTTCTGGTGTCATTTTGTGTGAACTAATCACTACTGATGTTATAACAATTCATTAACAATGTACGGTTGCCTCATGACGCAGATGCATGACACTCATGCAAGCTGCTGAGGCCTATATCAATGACAACTGGCCACATAGTCTGTGTGTCTGTGATGCCTAAAATGCACAAAATTCCCCTCCCCATCGACGCCTGCGGCGCCTCGTTTTCGGCGCCTACGGCGAATCACCTCGAGTTATATGGGAAACTTGCTCAGCTTACCGGCGGGTTGAGTATAAGCAATTTACGCAACGCATCTCATTCACCTATCGGACAAGCATTTCGTTACTTATTTATTGCCAATGTGTCTAAACAACATATGTAAACACAGTGTGAAATGTTGATTTTCTTTTAGTATTTTCATGTGAGTATTTTTTCTGCCACATGCCACAAATATTTCTAGCTAAAATAACCCGCATTGCAGTTGTTTTAGATACACTGCAAGTTGGCGTCGTCGGGAATCTGCGATGTAAGTTTTTTTTCCTGTATCACTGCTGTTGCTCTAAGTACTGCGGGTACTACTATTAGTTTGGGCTCTGTCTGTTCTCTGTTGGCAAATTTTGTCACCAGTCCGGGTCGGATTGACACCAAATTACACTGGCAGTCCTGCTTGGAATTTTGTTGTGCGGCCGTCCTGAAGGGCCGCAGGGTACAATTACACTAATTTACACCAGGTTCATGTTGCACGGTCAGTGAACTCTACTCGTCGAATGCTAGAAAAGATATCATCACACCACCGTTCAATTCTTTCCGCAAGTGCTCGTCCGACGTCCAAACTGCAACTGAACGAAGCTGTCGGCTATTTATACGTTTTTAGCTAAAAGTGTACTTATACAATAGACTCCGTGACAGAGTATAACACTGGCTCTAAGTTATTAGTTGGGTATTTCTTGATATAGTATTACTTAGTGGTGGTAGTGGTAGCCTAGTAGTAGTAGTATATGTAGTAGTATCTAGTAATAGTATGCATAGTTGTTGTAGCTGTAGTTGTTGTTGTAGGTGTAGAAATGATCGAGTTTGAGCGAGTCTCAATTCCAATCTGTGGCCCAGACAATCTCAGCAGGTGTGAATTCTGGAAGAGAAATGGAGTCAGGATTGTCATAATCGTTCTAGCAATAATTGTAGCCATAATAGTCGTTATTTTGGCATTGCGTAGCAGCATAATCTGGTGACTATGTTGTCAAAATTTTTAATGTAAATTATGAACAAATTGTGTAGTTATAAACAGTGGCATAAGCAAGGCTCTAGGGGGCTATGCGAGGTTGGACCTAGAGGCTAGAGTGGGGATGGAGTTTTAGGGAGGGGCAGCTTTCCCTACCCACTGGGGAGTGCTGTAAGCTTTCCCGTTGTTGTGACTTGGGGTTTTGATGCTTTTTTGTGTTCTTGTATTCGTCTCTACTGCTTCAGAAAACTGTGTGCCTTATCTTTTTGGTGACACTCCAATTGGGATCGTCAGCTCAGGGTCCTGGATCATTGGACCACCTGAACCCCTGGTTTCTAAACACTCATACTGGTAGTTGGTATTTTTGCCTTGCTGTTACACATCTTACCATTTTACCTGTTTTAATCTAGTGATGAGACTCCATCTGAATTTTCTGATGCATTTATGGCTCATCAAAACTGTACGGCTGCTTTTCAACTAAACAGCAGCGAAGCTAGTTTGTGGCTCAAATTAGCCAAAAAGCAGCAAAAATTAGAGGAACTGGGATAAGCCAAAAAATTGACCAGAAAAGAAATTGTGGACCTGAAAATGGTAGCAGTTGCCAAATTTGTTGCTAACCCAATATCTTGAATCCATAGGTCTTGCTGCTCAATAATGATAATGATAACGTCTAAAAGTGTCAGTTTACAGCGGAGCTGAACAGTCTATAACAATAAAATGCAGTTGAATAAAAAACAATAAAATAACTAAGCCTTCATAAAATCATACTCCAAGTCATAAAAATTGCAAAAAAGTGAGTTTTCAGTCTTTGCGTAAATGTGTCAGTGTTAGTAATGGCGCGTAGGTGCAGCAGCAGATCGTTCCACGCCTTGGGGGACGCCACGCTGAAGGCGCGCTCTCCAGACTTCAGGCGTATCATTGGGGCTTGCAGATCCGATTTCGTAGCTTGCTGCACAACACACTAAATACATTATAAATGCAACAGTATTAATGTTGCAATTGTCAGTATTTGTATTGTAAGAATCATTGCTTTTGTACAGCCAAGACTTTCTACAGTTATGACCAATGATATATAAAGCTGTCAGTTGTATTATATTTTGTTGTTGGTTTTCCTATCATTTGTGTGAAATGAAGATTTTTTGTAAAAAAAGGGTTTAACACAATTATTTATTTTAACTGATGTACTTAGTTTACAATGTGCACAATGTACTCTTAAGGTAATGGTTGGAATAAAAATTTCACTATTCATTAACTCTGCACAGAAAGCTCATACTTATCATGCTGCTTAAATTATTTATGCATGCTAACTATGGGTCATTTCACCATTTTTTCAGATTTTGGGTCCCTGAGCAGTTACAGCCACATTTTTACAGCTAGACTGGCACGGAATGTGCCAAAATGTTTGCAATAAATGGCCAAACAAATTGCGCTACCGCTAACAGACAAAAGTGTTTGTTTTTAATTTTCTTCAACGTTCCAAACACTTCAAATCTCATAACAGTCATGCATCCCGATCTGTATTTTTCATTTTTGGAGATGCACATAAACTTCATTTTTGTCACCAATAACGCTGATGATGCAATTTATTAAAGCTACGATAATCCTTTTTCATAGGTTTACTGTTCGACTACTTTGGAGGTATGTTCTACGTGCAGTGTGTCAAACAACGCTGTTTCAGGTAGCACTGTAATCGAAATACAGGCGTGACTGCAACTAGGCCGAAACGGCTGAAATCATTTGCCGCTGAGCTAGAAATAGTTTTCAAGGCAAACGTTGTAGTAAATAATGTTGAAATTTTCACCATTCACGACATTAAAAACTATGAAGTTTGTTTTTCGGGTCTCATTGCTGTCACCGCCTGTTACGTTTACAGTTTTAATAGCACAAACACAGCGCTCCAACTGCTGAATTTGGCCTAGTGTCTGAACGCGAAAAAACGTTTTGCACTTCGAACCGCACTCACTATCATTGGCCATGTTTAATGCAGTTTTCTCATTACAGTCACGTATCATTACAGTCACTCGCTCACTCATGTCACGTAATTCTCATTACTGTCACATTTTTCAAAAAATTATTGTACAATAATCAACATGTTAATTGAGTAACTAGTTGAGTTGTTGTAATGACAGCAGAGTTACAGCTTAACAATTTGGTGCACCATGTACAGTCATTTTGCCTCACCTGATTACACTGCGGATGATAGACTGGCAAATCAATAGACTGGTTGGTGGCGTGGCGTAGTTGGTAACGCGTTTTGGCTGAAACAAAGTTACTCTACGCTGGGCCCGGTTAGTACTGCGATGGGTGACTGCCTGCGGGCAGGTAAACCATCTCGGTGTGAAGCCTGCCAGCTAGGTCGACTCAGCCTTCCACCCTCCGTGGGACGGTAAAATGAGTAGTAACTCATTTACATGGGTTACGGAAGGTGGGGACCTTGGTACAGCTGACTGGGGTTGCCTAGCCGGCCGCTGCGCCAGCTTGTGTCTGCAGGCTGCATACGGTGGCCGTGCGGCAAGCGGCTCTGGTTAGTGACGAAAGCGCATTAGAGGCGTGTTTGCGACGATGCGCTATACAAATTGACGACCTTTATCTTTTTTTAACCCGTCTAACACAATGTGTGGTTGAACCCCACAAGTGTACCTCTCAAGTGACATCGAAATCCAACGAACGGTTTAGGCAGGGAGCACGAATGTGACAGACGACAGACAGAGGCAGATCACGCTACGGAGAAATGTGTAGGTATAGACAGAATAGCTTGCATTAGAGCGATTCCGGCTAATAATAAGAAGTTACATATGAACTTCCGACATGGCAATGTAAGCTAAACCAGAAAATCTAGAGTGTGGCGGTCTAGGATGGATGTCTCGGTGCAGCGATCCGCACAGCATATCACGACTGCGTAACAAAATCAGTCGCTTAGCGACAGAGAAATTACATTCGCGAAACTTGTTTCGAAGTTTATTACGCTGTAGCGCCGCGACCGAGTCTGAGTAAGCAAGTAAGTAAGTAAGTAAAACATCGACTTAGTTGTCGCTGAAATTTTAAATGTTGCGATACGAACAAGACTTCAATGTTAACAACTTACGACCAAACCAAAAACTTCTTTCATCAAGACCACGCAGACTATGTTTCATGTAGCATCAAATGATTTAACGTAACTCGGTTCGTAAAATGAACATGCAGTCACCAGCAACAAAAGGACAACCGAGCGACGTCTTAAAAACAACTAAAAATTTGGGGCAAAGCCCAACGTGTACCCGCCCGGCGCCCTAAGTCCGATTGGGGGAAATTAAAAAGGTGGAAGGGGTAAAATTGCCCCGGCATCAAAGTCACGTGCCCCGAACTCAAATGCATTGGCATACGCCGAACGCGCATTGTCGACTTAGGGTAGGTCAACATGAGCGCTTATAACTTTGTTCGTTG
>Ga0056128_1009063_pt1 | contig 12525 bp, 9 predicted proteins | sample WorMetLIZISLAND2_FD_71113 | JGI IMG/M metagenome (GOLD analysis project Ga0056128, IMG submission 71113) | Marine gutless worms symbiont microbial communities from Max Planck institute for Marine Microbiology, Germany - Olavius geniculatus... ...
TGGGCCGAAATATGTTCTTCCAAAAAATGCGCTTTAGGTGGGTACGATTTCACATCGAGATCTCCAAGGTCACTGGACCAAACTTCACCAGACTTGTTTCGCCTAACGCAGGAGGAATCGCGGTAGATGGAATAAAAATCCGATTTTGAATATCTTCGTCCGTTTCGGAGATATTCGCCGCTGAACTTTGAAGTCATCCGAAATCGGGCCAAATTTTGCATGTTTTTCGCCCCCAAAATTTTTTTGGGGTACGCCCCCCAAAATTTTGGACCGGCACTATAAAATTCGGCCTAGTACTGACCATCGTGCAAAATTTCAAGCCGGTCGGCCCACGCATCTCGGAGATCTCATGCTCAGAAATTTTTTTTTTAAAAACATCATGCGTAAAACATAAGTCCGCTCCGCAAGCTATCGCTTTCAGGCGGACTAATTACTTTACAGAAACCTCGTTTCATCACCTAAAACCAATCAAAACATATAGTCCTTTCTTAGTTTTCTATATATCGCTTACTCCACGTGATCAATGCCCGTTGGTGTCCATGGCATATTTCACAAAATTAGTCTATTTTATTCCGAGCATCAGAAATGCGTATAAGGTGCCAATATCCTTGTTGCAGCAGTGCACCAGGTTATCACTTCCTTGACATGTCGGTGCTTTAATGATGTTGACTGAATGACAGAAAAGACAACTTCTAGAAGCTTTCTCTGAGATACCTTGCGTAATGGTGTCGTGCAGCTTGAAAAACTTCACAAAAATTGCAGCAGCAGCAAAAGTAAATACCTGGGCGCAGAGGAGTCTCATTTCGAAGAAGTGACTTCACTTCATCCACCAAAACGTCTTTAATGCCATCATCTTCACGTGCTAAAATATAACGAAAACATCTAAATCTAAATTAAGAATAAAAGCAAACACACAATCGTCCACTAGGTTGTACAATGTGTTGCTGCTGCCTGTATAGCGAAATAAAGATATATACTGACTACAGAAACAAACACAATACAAAAGCAGGCTTAAAATAACTGAGCACTGGGTTCTAGATCCAATAAAATCAAATAAACTATAAACAACTGTGTACAATAACTGAAATATTATTTGGATTTTCTTTATTATCACACACCAGTATGTATCATATGTTTTAGGCATTCAAGATGACTATGCATTTAGCATATATTTTAAACAAGAAATTTGAGCTAAGGCTCACGAGATGTGCGAAAGCCTATAGCAGTTCTGGTTCAGTAGTTTAGCTGAAAATTGGGGTGTTCACGCTCCAAATTCTCTATCCGGATCGCATAACGATAGTTCTGTGGCGCCACCTTGTGAATGATCTAGACTTGTGTCGCAGCCCAAAATCACCAAAAAAATCCATAAAACCCCCTATTTTGGCGTTCAAGGTCATTCAAGATCACTGAATTCGGCACCAATTGAGAGCCAGTGTACGACTTCCTATTAGTGATTAATAGTAACCTAGGCCTTATCTCGCACCGTTACTGAGATACAGCAACTTATTGGCACAAAATCGCAAATTTTGCCCACCCCCTCTCATTTAGTGCCCTCGTTTGGGGTGACTCCCTTCGAATTTATGGAAAAGCTTTACGGTTCCTGAAACTAAAGTCTTCCAGGCAGCCGACGGCGAAGGTTTGGTGATCCTGTCTTGTACCATTTTTGACTGATCCACCCGTGTGACGGACAGACAGCCAGAAGTGCGATGGCTAAGACGTGCTGAAAGCAGTAGCTGCTTTCGCGTGTAAAAAAAATTAATTTTGCAGTAAGAGGAGTCAACAGTTTGCTATGCCCACTACGCACGTCAATCTACAATGGTAAAATCCAATATCAACCAGACTTTGAGAAATTATAGATTTCTGCATCAACAATATCAAATATCTGCTTATTTATTTGTCATAGTTCAGCAGGCACAATCTAAAAACATGCATGCTGAGCATCAAGTAGGGTTCGTGGAATTATGCGCCAAAATTTTGCAAATTATGCGCAACAATTTTAAAGATTATGTGGGCACTTTTTGCCAATTATGCGCACCTTTTCGGCATTGTATTACACACAGTTGGCAATCAACAAAGAAAAGACCTTCTAAATCAACTCCCATAACTGAAGGTGATTATTCTGCAAACATTAGACTTAGAGTCAACATTCATGTTCAAGAAAACAAATTATAGTAGTAAAATAGTTCTTACATTAGGGCCTGGACCCTGGGCCTAAGACCCCTAGGTATTCAAATTCCGATACAAAAACTCCAACATGCGCAATGTTTCTGCGGCCAACCAGGTATGCTGTGGCGTCAGTAACTGATTGTACTTTGAAAACAAACGCTCCGCATCAGCACTAGTTGTAACTGAAAAAATGTACATCTGTGCCAGTCTTGACAATCCCGGCAGTCTGTCTGATGTGCTTTCCAGAATGTGGTAATGTCTGTCAGTGTCACACTTGTCACTGGAGACCTTCTCACTGCTTCCGGTCCAATGACATTAACGTATTTAACAAATTCAGTGACAGTATTTGTTGTTAGAATATAGCATACATTCATTACTATAAGCTAAATTAATGATGTATAACAAAACGACATTCATAAATGAGTCAGATCATGCGGAGCTAGTTGTATTATGCGGGATCTGCCCAATTATGCGGAAGGTCACCAATTATGCGCAAAATTATGCGCGCGCATAATCGCATAATTCCACGATCCCTAGCATCAAGTATGTGTATAACAAGAAGCACAGCTGTCCCTAAGACAGCTGAATGGACTGCTGAATGTACTGGCTGTCAGTGACCTCCAAGGTCATCCAAGGTCAATGATTTTCATCTAATCTGAAAGTGCGTATGCCAGTCCCTTTTAGTGATTGATAGTAACCTTGGCATAGTCTCTCACCGTTTCCGAAATATAGCCACTTATAGCTTGAAACTTTCCATTGAAAACTGCAGCCAAACCGCTGCAGATGGAGACATGATTACTACTGACAGCCTATAGGAAGTCACGAGCACCCTATCCGATGGTACCACTGCCAACCCCCTATGACTTACCTAATAGCCACAATACCGCACAATTGGCATATCACAGTGCATTATGACCCTTCAAGGTCATCCAAGGACATCAATTTTCATGTCATTTTAAAGCCAATATGTTACTTACAATTAGTGATCAATAGCAATCTTGGCCCTATCTTGCACCATTTAGCCTCAATACATGCGTGACAGACGAACGGACAGACGACGAAAACCATGCCATAAGCTCGACCATTACTTAATTATGATTTGCTAACAAAATGCTGACTTACAAGGTGGCGTACTAGAGCCGAAGCTACTGTTTGGAGTGCTTGAGCCTGGTAAATGATGCTGCTTGCAATTCAGCAAACCCATATCTACAAAAGACAGTCAACAAGATGACTCGTAATTACAATATCAAACATCAAAAATTTTAAAAGAAAATTTATATGGAACATAATCGTAAAAAACCTTTAGCTATACGAAATTAATCCAACTTACATGCATTTAATGAATTCAGTTGAGTAGTAGTTTATTATTGTGGTCGCGTGCGTCGATGCACAACAACCTAACGAGAGAGAGAAACAGACAGAGTAGTTGCTTAATAATACAATATAACCAAAGAGATTAATGAATGATGCTAACAATATAAAACAATGGTCACAAATGCAGAGGATAAAATAACCCAAAAACAAATAAAACACAAATTCAAACTTGCAAAAATGTACCAGTTACTAAACTATGGAAGTATTTGCGACTGATGAGAAGAAAAAACTACTCGTAATCAGGGCCTTATAACAGTCAAGTAAGTGCGATAATGCAAAGCATGACAATACACTCGCCATACAAATATGTGTTATATGGTAGTGTACATTTCTCTACCATATGCTACATCAAAATTCCATCAACTTTATAACTTCAGCTACCAGGTAAGTAAAGCAAACTGATTGAATGCCAATTCCACACAGTATACATCATGTGACATGTTACATCTTCATATAGCACATAACATGTTCTCACTGTTCTGTGGGTTTTCTGCTAACAATGACGAAATGGCCAACAGATATCAAGAGGACTGCAGATAAACAAATATTAAGACCAAACTACAATCAATAACTAAGTTACTCAAAAGACACTTAAATAACAGATCAGATGAATATTCTTACGAGTTTGACCTCGATGCCTTTTCTTTCTCATATAACAAACGATCAGAGCCACGGCAATGCCAATAACCACGACAACCACCGGTACCAGTAACCACAGCATGCTGAATTTTTCAACGCTATCAAACAAAGACACACACTCAATACATCAAAACTTCATTAGGCTATTAAAGTAAACTAAATTACAACACTACTAAACTATACCACTTCGCTCATAAATTCATTCAGTCAATACAAGCTATTCTTATTGAAGTCAGTGTGTAGGGATTAACGTCCCCCCCGACACAGCATAGGTCATTTAGGGGACGGCCTTTCCAAGCAAAGTGCACAAACATACACATAATAATGGAACAGTAAGTTTAACCCTTACAGAAAACCTTAATATAAAACATAAAACACAGAAACAACATAAACCAAAAATTGTAAGACCTTGCCATTATAATTGTGCATATGCAAGACTAACGGCAGTTCTAACAAGAGGGTGCGGCTGTTGAGGGCTCGCCCGCTATGGGGCCGTCCTTGCAGTTGAGTACGTGCGTGCTGTTTTAGGGCTTTCTAGATCTGTGCAAGGCGGCAAGGGATCCTTACGCCACCTGCCAAATATCAAGTTGATCGGACAACAGGCGGCAAACTTATGGGGATTTTTTGATAACAACGCAATTAGCTGCCATGACCTTGACCTTGACCTCTTGATCTTGAAATTGGTCCACGGGGTGCTGGTATCCCAGGGACCCTTCCTACCAAGTTTGGTATTCGTAGGCCTTTTCGTTTTCCCTCTAGGTGGAGGCACGGGACAGACAGACAGACGGACGGACAGGATCAACACATGATGGGGCCTCCTTCTAGGAAGGACGACCCCATAATAATCTTCCCTGTTATCCTCAGAAAAAAACTGAAGAGTTAAAGTTCTCTTTACCTAAAGCAGTATTTGCTAAAGAATATGTATATACCAAACCTACCTCCCAGTTGCGGATTTCACAGGCATTTCTACAATTCAATAAAAATTAACAACTGATTTTCCATAAAATACAGCATGCACAAAAATTTATTAAGATACACATTCGGCTGTACACTTATTCAATAGCTGACGCAGTAACCTCCACCCACATTTCTGCCTAAAATCTCAACTAGAAGAAAATCGACAACAATGATAGCTGCTCTTGTCACCCAACACGGACAATCAATGCCACTCCCACTAACTGCCAAGATGCCAAACGACTAAAATATGCTGCTGCTATCTACAGTATTCAAAACAGCCATGCACATTCGCACAATCTCAGCAAAAATGCCAGCAAGCCACTTTTCACCACATGCATTATTCTAACAGCCTTCGCCTGATATCCAGATGCAACGGATTTCACTCGTAAAACTGCAAGATTGGTTACAATAAGTGCGAACAAAATGTACCAAATTCAAGCTTATAAATGACAACAAAAAATGTGCTGATAGCAGTCTTGGTTCTGCTACAAAATATGACCTACAGTTGGCTATTACAAAAATAATGATCAAACACTACAAGCATTTAACGAAAACTGACGTTACATTTTACAAAAAAAAATTATTATTATACCTGTCTGATCAGTGGTAGCTGTAGAATTATCAAAAAATGTGATGGACGGCTTAGAAACATCTGCATTACCACCAATGTCTGCATACCAACATTATGCAAAAAAGCGTTAGAAGTATCAACACAACAGAGCAGAAACAAATAAAAAAAAACTACTGATAAATGTCAGCAACTCTGTATTATTCACTTAAGACAGATCTAATATTTCAAAACTCACAATAACACTTCAAGAGTATATGATCACTGAAATATGAAAATAATATGTGCATTGTGCATAACTGAGTTAGAAAAAATCACCATAGTCTTGTTCAAAACTTCTCGGAATACTGACTTACTTTTAAAATTCTTAACACTAGCACAATCAGCAGAACACCTGTACATTAATGGCAGTTCTAGTGATCTTTCCTGTTATCCTCCAGACAGTCATCACTCATCAATCTGTCTATTGGAGAACAGCATTCAGAAAATCTGGAAAAAAAGTAGGCCTACTGTTACGTAAAACACAGAAAAGAGCATTTTTAAAATCGAGAAACTGGCAGTCACAGGAAAGCATAAAGCATAAGATCAAAAAAGCAAAAAAGGGGAAAAATAATGATAAATAAAACCACAAAAACACTGAAACATGTAAAACAAGAAATTTGAGCTAATGCTCACGAGACGCGCGAAAGCCTATAGCAGTTCCAATTTAGTAGTTTAGCTAAAAATTGGGGTGTTCACGTTAAGTTAATACACAAATACCAAATTCTCTATCTGGATCGCATAACGATAGTTCCGTGGTGCCACCCCTTGAATGATACAGACTTGTGTCACAGCCCGAAATTGCCAAAAAAATCCATAAAACCGCCTATTTTGGCTTTCAAGATCATTGAATTCGGCACCAATCGAGAGCCAGTGTACGACTTCCTATTAGTGATTAATAGTAATCTAGACCCTATCTCGCACCGCTACTAAGATACAGCCACTTATTGCCAAAAAATCGCACATTTTGCCCACTCCCCTCTCATTTAGCGCCCTCGTTCAAGGTGACCCCTTCGAATTTATGAAAAAGCTTTATGGTTTCTGAAACTAGAGTCTTCCAGGCAGCAGATGGTAAAGATATGATGATCCTAGCTTGCACCGTTTTTGACTGATCCACCCGTGTGATGGACAGACAGACGGAGAGACAGAATTGCGATGGCTAAGATGTGCTGAAAGCAGTAGCTGCTTTCGCGTGTAAAAACCATAAGCAACAGAATATGATTTGCTGTGAGCGATCAATAAGAACCATGAGGATCCTGCACTATTTCCGAGATACTGTGATATCATTTCGGCGTGACAGACAAACAGACGGATATGCTGATAACAGCAACAACAGCACCTACATGGTTTGATGTGCTAACAAGCTGCTGAAAATTGCAGTAAAAAGTATTACTTCGATGGCCGGTGTAAAACTTACCATCAACTCGCTGACAATTTTCTGGATCATCGTTGACTGCTGTGAAGCCCTGTGCTTCATTGCAGCCACAAACACGACGTTTGCTTGTACTGCCTTGATCCAAAACTGTTTGCGCTGAAACAAATTTAGCGGACTTAACTCCAAAAACAGTTTTCTAACAACAGTTTAATTTTTGATAAGTAATCGATCAACAATAAAATTTTCGATAGTAATCGATCAATAATCGTCAATTTTCGCAGCTCCAGCACAAAGTTCTCAGGTGACTGTGCACAAGAATTCCGCAACAATGCCAATATTCTCAATTGTGTAAACCGGCCTAACCAGACAAGAACAGGATAACACCAAAAGTTATACATAAAACTGCAAAATATACACTGCTCAGTGTTCAGTCTCTCACCTGGAGTAATACAATCAGGTTGACGTGAGCAAACATACATATGTCTTGAGCACTTTGCTTGATCCGAATACTCATTCTCTTTACAAGGAACACATCTTGCAAATTCCCCATCATGTAGACAAAGTTCAGCATGATAACCTAAAGTATACGCAGTAAATTACCTAGATGACATGTAACATGTACGACAATTAACTGTATATTCATTTTTCATATTGGTGTCCTTATACTGGTACTCAAAAATGTGCATGACTGCCAAGTTTAACACTTTCACTTCAATAATGAAAAATGACTTCAGGGTTTGGCAAATCGATAACTTGTCCTCAGTCCATGTGTTACTTAACTGCTGTCAATATCAGTTGAGAGCATCCGAGGGCCTATCTAGTACAAGTACAAAAATCTACCACAGAAAGCACACAGTACTACATTTACCATATACAAATTAGTTACTGGCGTTGAGGTCGTCATTGAAAATTTTTTGCCAGAGTTTCGTAAAATGTTGCCCAAGGTCGAAGATTGATGGCAACATTTTAGGAACCAAATAAAATTTTCAGTGACGATCAATGACACCAGTCACTATTTGTTTTGTTATACCTCAAAACCAAAACAAAAAATCCAAACAAAAATCATTTAAACTAAAAGCTGTAATGACTTCAATGCTGTCCGGTAAACTGTTGCAAGCACGGGCAACAGTTCATTACACTACAGATACACTACAGATATGCAACAATGCATATCTGTTATGTCACGTGATGTGATTTGAACCAATCACGTGCAGATACTTTACATTAAGGTGTAACAATCAAATGCATAGCATTTCACACCAACATCGTTCATGATCTCGGTTCAGCTGAACCTAGATCAAAAGATGAACCAAGTTCACGCTGAATTAGGTTGCACCGAGTTAAACTCGGATCAGCCAATCCTGTTCAGTTGAACGGCCGTGGTTATACTGTGGACGACCCTGATTGGTCAAACCATGCTCGGACCAACTACAGTGACGTCACAGTCACACGCAATGCTTTCGAAACAGTCCAGTGTAGATTGGCCATATATTTGTTCGAATTTAAAGTTTCCTTGAAGTTATTACACAATTTTCGCATCAACAGTTAGAAGTTCCAAAAATACTCATTTTGTGTTCCAATAGTTATTTATTTATTCTACGTTCGTTGTCAAGATTATGTTTAGATTATGTTTACCGCAGCAACGGCATAGCAATGGCACATCGGCATGCTAAAATGCTGTTTATTTACCCATTAGTTAATTTATCCAGCAAAAAGACCCACAGAAAACAGATATAGCACAAATGCAACATATCTAGATCACAAGTATAATTGAATTTAACGTCTTATAAATCGATATGAATGAGTTTTTGTTGCTGTGGTTAGGGTTCAATTGTATGTTTAATAGAAATGAAACATCGCCACTGAAAAATGCGATTTATTCATCTATTTGTTAATTTATCGAACAAAAAGATAACTTGAAATGAATATAGTAAAAATCTAACATATCCAGATCATCAGTATATTTGCATCAGAGGTCTTAGAACTTGATATAAAAAAGTGTTTTGGGCAAGATAGGATTCAAAGCGAACAATTTTTTAGAGCAATAGTATCCCGGCATTCATCACTTGAACCGAGATCAAAATTTATCAGCGGTCAGACAACAGTTCAGAATTGAACGGAGATCAACGCTTGAACCGCTTTGGTGCAACACAAATTATGGCTGAACTAAGATCAAATTCAAACTTGACCCGAGTTCAAAGTTGAACGACGTTGGTGCAACTCGCCCTTACTCGTTGACTGCTGTCAATGCAACACAAATTCCTAACCTATATAAAAGCCAACAACGAACCTGGTGGACAAAATTTCATACTGCAGTTCCTACTGATACCAGTGTTTGTTTCCATATGCAACTTTGTTCCGGTACAGTCACCTGACATCCTTCTACCCGCATATCTCAGCCTCTGCATCACAAACAGCTTCAGTCAATAGTTTACTGTAACCAGCAATTAAAATTACATAAACATTAAACATACACCAATTTTCGTGCATGTTGCTACCAATAATCTAATATAGTGCGATGTGGCACATGTAAGTATCTGCATATCATCCTTACAGCATAATGACAGGCTGCAGTTTGTGCTGCTGCAATTTGTGCAATACTGTGTCCAACATGTCAGCAGTGCAGCACCTCAGAGCCAACAGACTAAGGTCCGGTTTTTCCATCGCCAATCAAATCAAATTTGATCTTCAATTTACGGATCTCCGATCAACTTGATGTTCAGAATTGATCCTCGATCAACTGTGTTTCATTTTTCCATGGATTTTCGATCTCCAATTACGTGATCGACGATTAGCTGATCTGCCGTCAACTGAGCCTACTTTATGCCAACCTGATTGGCTGACAGTGACCTTAATTTGCGGTGTTGCGCTAAATTACCCTGCATGCGCTGCAAGTGGACGCCGTAGCCAGTAAACGTCGTCATAGCAACGATATCAACTATATCATCTGCTGTCAAAAATACGTTCTATCGCAAATCTATACGGGAGCGTCTATCCATTTTATTTCTTTACAAAACACCATGCACAGTATAAATGGATCAGCAGTGACTGATCGCCATGCCTGAACTTCATTTTAATGCATGAATTGCCGTTCTGACCAGCAACGTGAAGCAATGTTTCTGGTGTGAATAAGCAACAAACTGCAGATCGCCACGTTTAATCGTCAATTATCTGACATGATCCGCCAATAATCGACCATCAACTTGATGGGAGATCTGATGGACGATTAGTCGCTAATTGGCGACACATAAACGATCATTGAGATGACCTCCGGTCAAGTCCCAAAGTTGATCAGAGGTCAATTTGATCGGCCATTAAATGTGCATGGAAAAACGGGACCTAAGGCATCAGCATGCTACGAACACAGCTTAAATTAAGGGACAATGCTTGAATGGTCACCATGTATAAAATAAGTCTGCTATTTGCAACTACTATCAGTCCAGCCGGCCCAGACTGACAATAGCTTTTATGCTTGAAACAACTTATTGCCAGCATCTTCTACAATCTGCGAGATGACTGGTTGATATCTTTCATTCACACAACTGAATAAGTAAGGAAATCTGATGGTCACACAGACATCAAAACTGCATATGCACACTATTGTCCAACTGAGCAAATGGAAATAGGCACAAACAAATCATCAGTCAATAACACCTGGTATTAATTAATAATTATAACTCTTTAGTTTTAGCCACATTATATAGCCACATTACAATGAGTATATCATGCTACTAATTTTTCAGGGTGTGGAAGACGATATCACTAATTACCACAATAGACACAACAGTCCGTGCAAAGAAACCACAATGGGCCATAAACTGACCACAGTCGACCACAACTGACTATAGCAGACTGTAATGACAAAGATGGTGATGTAAAAGATGAAGAAAAGAGATGTCTATGTCTGTTTTTGCCATCATCTTTGCTGTCCGTTTCCCGTCATCTCCCCAACTCAATTGACTTCCCCGACATCAAAATCTTTGTCCGTTTGTTTTATTTGTCATCTTCGTTGCTGTCCATTCATCTTTTGTCGTCTCCCCCCACCCATTCTCCGTCATTATGGTCTGTTGTTGCCCCGTTGTGGTCAGTTTGTGACCAGTTGTGGCCCGCTGTGGTAATCGGTCATACCCTGCGAAAGAAAACTGCAGGATACCACAAAACGCTATCGAGAGTGCAAAAAATATACTGGTAAATGTACACTATATTTAAACCATTTGTTGATTGTAAGCTTAGACAGTGAAGAACATGAGGAAAGGTGTGGTGTGAATGAACGTGCAGGCATTAACAATGACAAATGTACACCTGAACTAAAGTTGCAATATTGGTTTTATATTCATATGCAGTGTTGCCAGGCTTGACCGGCTGACTGGTACACAGGTGTGATACCTTGGCATTGCACCTTGCTACGGTTGATCTCGCCAGTGGCCAGCTGCCATGAGGATGTCTGCCAGAGACAGTACAAAGTACAATGGATTTGAGTTTTCACAATTTCCTTGATGCGTTGGCCAGCGCAGGTGTTTCGGTTCCATTTCAGATGTATGATGGAATTAATGCATCTGAAACGAAACCGGACCTTCGTTAACCAATGCATCAAGGGAATTGTGATAAACTGAATTCTCGTACTGTCGGAGATGTAGGCAGTCTTTTACAGCAGTATGTGGCCAGCAGCATAAGGTGCTTACGCTGCACAGACTACGGAGCCTTGGGAACCAAATGTCGGTCCTCTAGACACGGCGTAATATATTTGCCAGGAAGAATGGAGCATAGCATCACATTTGCCATTATTTATCCATGTGGACATGTAAGCATGTACTTTCATACATGGCAGATGGAAAATAGCATGGGATTTGCTAACATTTCCATCCGGCAATGCTAAGCGACGTGCAAGACTGCAATTTACATGCAAGACTGGCGAAGCATGCAAAGGTTGGCGATGGCTATACAGCTTTATTTATAGTGGGTGAAGTGGCAACGATGACAATATTTAGCAGTTAGATAATCACGGGTGAGGGCAGCTGACATCAATTTTGGGCATCTTCTTTGCCTAGGTTTCTGAGACACTTTGTTAGTCCCTGTAACCGACCCTGTGACCATCCCTGGAAGTAACAAAAACACTAGTGTATATTATAACCGCATGAAAATGGCGGATTTTTGTTACAAATTTTGACTAGAGGAAAGCCTTCAGCAACGCTTGCTGTCTGTGGTTATGGGTAATAAGCAGATGTGCGGATCTGCGGATGTGGCAACGGGTAAAAGGCAGATAAAATCGCTCAGTGTTATCCTCCGTCTGTATGGACGGAAGATAAGACCGCCAAACTGCTATCTTCCGTCCGCAACCCTAACCCTAAATCTAAACCTAACCCTAACCCCAACATTAACCTTTACTATAACCCCAACCCTGACCCTA
>Ga0056128_1009064_pt1 | contig 12524 bp, 12 predicted proteins | sample WorMetLIZISLAND2_FD_71113 | JGI IMG/M metagenome (GOLD analysis project Ga0056128, IMG submission 71113) | Marine gutless worms symbiont microbial communities from Max Planck institute for Marine Microbiology, Germany - Olavius geniculatus... ...
CGACTTCCTATTAGTGATTAATAGTAACCTAGGCCCTATCTCGCACCGTTATTGAGATACAGCGACTTATTGGCTAAAAATTGCAAATTTTCCCACCCCCTCTCATTTAGCGCCCTTGTTCGGGGTGACCCCCTTCGAATTTATGGAAAAGCTTTACGGTTCCTGAAACTATAGAGTCTTTCGGGCAGCCGACGGTTAAGATTTGGTGATCCTAGCTTGTACCGTGTTTGACTGAGTCACCCGTGTGACAGACGGACGGACAGAATTGCGATAGCTAAGACGAGCTATAACAGTACCTGCTGTCGGGCGTAAAAACGGATCGCATTTCTGATAAATCCATTCGTAGTTATTCCACGATTAACAGAATCCTACACGTAGCTGAAACGGATGTAGGCCTAGTTAAACACAAAACAGACAGTAGGCCTATGTAGTAGGGTGCATCGGCCTAATGCTTCATAAATAATGGAATCGACGGTTGAACGCGGACTCCTATCGGAAACCAATGCAGCAATAGGCATAATACTATGCTCTTGGTTAGCGCCCACTCTTCCCCTTGAACTCATACTTCACCTTCTTGGCCTTTCACGTCTCGCAAAAACTTTAGGCCAAGATGTTTAATGTGAACTTGGCATTTAACTTTTAAATCTCGTCAACTGCAAAAAGTTAACCCTAATTAATATTGCCAATAAAGACTAGTCAGCAAGACTTCAAAGCTAAAAACGTGCCTGAGGCAAGTTTTTTTATCAACGGGAACTGAAGACGCCGACGCCAACCACACGACACGTCGTTAGGAGTGTTACCAACAGCATCAGATAAATCGCGAATATGGCGATAACAGTTTTCGCTCGACTAATTAGTATACACTATACAGAGCAAGCGCAGAAACAGAAAAAAAAACCGAAACCAGATATCATGACCCGAAGAAAGAATTTTCAACTAGTCGGGCCAACGCCGTGAACCCAGTGGCAGAATTTCGGATTCGAAGATAGAACGCAGTCAAACAAGTGATTAGCCTATATTTCTGGCACTTCTGTGAAAAATACTGTTATCACTTTTGGACCAACCTTCGAGACAGTCGAATACTGAGTACTTGCACCATTGCTATCTTCAACTTAAGCTTTAGATCAAAAGATTGCATCTCCCAGTGTCCAAAAGTTTTACATGGTTCCTACTACTCTGCAGAATTCATTTTCCATGACTTTTTCCTGATTTTCCAGGACAAAATAAATCGTTATCCCTGACTAATTTGTTCACGCGAAATGCCAATGTTGGCTTTCAATCGCTTGCAATCGCACTAAAAACAAACGCGGCGGAACAAATTTAAAAGTGTAGATACAAATAATGTGCGAGCGACGGGAACAAAATTTGTGAACTGTTGTACGCAGTCTGCGTAAAACAGTTCAAAAATTTTTTTCTGCATCTTTGTTAACTTTTGCACTCTGGTACTTTGATTTTCCCTGACTTTCTCTGACCCTCTTATTTTTCCCTGACTTTGGAATGCGAAATTCCCTGACTTTTTTTCTGATTTTTCCCTGACTTTCCCTAACTTCCCCTGACCGTAGGAACCATGGTTTTATCATTTTCTTCTTAACTGAACTCGTACCAATTTTTTGCCTTCGTGACACATTCACTCTGCACTGCATTTTAAACCGACTATTGCCGCATCAGTAATTCTCCGTCTAAGCCAACGATCTGCTATCCCAAGCGCGTAGGCCTATACTGCAGCCTATGTACTCTACCGCTACCATAATTTTATGTCATGAACATAAACTTCGATAAGATTTTTTTTGTTGAAATGCAACACCAACGGCTGAAATGACACAAAGCAATTACGCAACACAATTAACGCATCATGAAAGCAAATCAGTAGGCCTAGGCAAAATTCCCAGCCACAGGCGTAGGCGGATCCAGGAGTTGAAGTTGGGGGCAAGGTCGAGCGCCAAAGGCGTGAGTCGAGTCGAGGCGCCGAAGGCGCCAAGGGGGTAGGGTGTGGGAGCGGGTGTCCCCTCCCCACAAGGGGAGAGGTCTGTGGAGGGCCAGTACCCCTCCCCATAAAAATTTTAAAGATTGTATAGTCGAAATGGCGTATTTTCGTGGACTCTTGGTGCTAAATTTCGTTTTTTATCTATGACGAAAACAGTATACATCGAAATACACCAGGAATGCAAGGATTGCCACAGAGATTTACTTGCATGCGATAAAGAGCGATACTCAGGGGCGTCTATTCCTCTAAGACTCCTTGGAACAAGTTCCCCCTTAACTGAAGGTGAGGCGCCGCAGCGTCGACGAGGTGAAAAAAGGGGGAGGGTATCTCCCTCCCCAACTGACTAGGGGATCTGGGGGAGCGTTGTGAGCTCCCCAGCGGGGTCCGGGGTTCCACCCCGGCGAAAAAAACGAATTATTCTAAGCGTCACAAACACTTCGTAGCAAGAAGTATTACTTCATTCATTCCACGCTCAGCATTTCTGTCTAACAGCCAGTCCAGAGATGATGCAAGTACCAAAACCACAAGTACAAGTACCTGACTCTCAAGTACAAGTACGAGTACAAGTACTTGAAACTATCTATCAAGTACAACCCAAGTACTCACTATAGCTAAGGCCCACTGCACTGTGGGGCATAAAATGCCAATTTTTACCACATAGGGAATTGAAAAAGATGATCCAGTTTTAATATTTTTTGTACGAATATTCCTGACACAACTGGCCATCAAATAATTGCTCAGTTTTCCACAACACCCAATGTTTGCTGCTGCACTACCAGGGAAAAGAAAACCAACAAAATATTGCATTTTTATCAAAAGTAGTATTATTACTGAATCAAAATAACACCCAAAAACATTTTGTCTATATTTTCGTCACACTGGCTGATAACTTATTTAATTGTGGCATGGAAACACATTATCTATTCGTTGACAGAAATGTCGATAACGTTTTGCTTCAGGCCAATCCAGACGTCACCAGTCACTTTTTGAATTCATCAACAGCCCAGACACACTATTGCAAAACAGTCAAACTTTGAAATTGATTGGCTGCTGGAAGCCACAGATACAGAATATGTTTTGTTGAAGTTTTTGTGGATTTTAAATATTTTACCTGTTTTGATTCTTTCAGGTAATGCAGAAGCAGACGTTGAGTAATTAGGTTTTGATGGCCAGTTATGTCAGAAATGTTCGTAACAAAAATTATTACAATTGAATCACCGTTCTTAGAGTTGTAATAAAAAATGATGGGTTTTAATGACCCGCACTGTACAGCTAAAGCTGAGAGATCTAAACAGTGATTGGCGAACACAGATCACTAAGTAATTAAATTACCAGTTAATAAAAAGATTTGCAGTTGCCTCGTGTGAACACTGCATTAGTCTGCGTAGCACCCACCTTGCTGGACCAGTCATGCCCAGTAGGCTTAACAGCCTGCATAATACACAGAGACCACGTTGTTTCAATTAAAAACAGTCGACCGTGTACAAGTTTATTGACAATAACTGTAATGTGTTCATTATCGCGCTGGCTATAACAAGCATCAACTGACTGAAACATCGTCAACCAGCCTAAGACCCGTAAATCAACATAGCCACGGGGCCCTAGCCCCCAGGCAGCTTCAATGCCCCCTACTCTGAAATATTAAGCCCAACAACTTTTTTTACCAAATTTGTGAGTAGTTTTTCGAGTTTTCGTTCTATAAGCAAAATTGGTGATTTTTATAGAAAAAAGTGAACTAAAGATTAAACAAGGTTCTTGTTGAAGTTAAACAAAATGAAATTTACCAAAGTATATTTAATAAAAACGACACACAATATATGGAGGCCCCTGTGCAACTGCCCTACTTGACCATTCCAAAATCCAGCTTCTCAAATTATGACAAATCCATACCAGAGATAGCTGATTTTTTTACACCTAACAACCAACCCACCAACAGGTCTAAAGCAGACACTTAGTTGGTTAGCTGACAGTGCTGACTTAAAGGGATATTCTTGAGAGACCCTGGTATTCGATCGCTTATTTTTCAGATAGGCTATCATTCTAATCCGGTAGTTTGCCAGCTAGAGCAAATGGATCTTCCTTTCAAGCCACTGTATGTGACGTTGAATCAAACGAGACGACTTAAGCCCACACAAAATAAATACAACAATGCTTTAAATAACAGCAAACAAAGTGCGAACTGTATTCCTTTGCAGAGAAGCAAATGAAATCAAAGCATGAAACAGACAAAGGATGCCAGTGACGATAGACTGACATTAATATTCCTTCTGTGCACCGTTTTTATAGGTCCAGCCACGTTTTAATTAAAATCAAGTCTGAATACGCACTCTGCACAGTATCACAAAGCCAGTACAATAATGGCTCTGACAACAGCACTACTGTGAAATTGCAATAAGGAAACATCATGTTCTGCAGCTAGAAACGGTAGTGACACAATATGCTGTGTTTACATAACCGGTTACACTATGTCTGCTGACAACACGACAATCAGCTAAATCATAAAACCAAAGCAATCTGTCTATGATTTTAACAAACAAATTGTAAAAACGGCACAGAACATAACACTGCAATAATAATAATAATAATAATATAAAGTTGCCTATGCTTGAAAAGAAAGATGTATCAGTTTTAAAGCATCAGTCTCTAGTGTGGTTCTAACTAAATTTTATTCCTAAAACCAATTTATCTTAATTTTCGATCTCAAACAAAATTAAACCCAGGTTGCTCCAGTAACAGTTAATCGCTGTATACAATGCACTATGGCTAATAATAATAACAAGAAAATATTCAACTTTTACTATCATACATCCACAAAAAACAAATGCAATGAATCTAAAATTACACACATGGTATAAAAGCACACTTAATGCTGCACTTATTTTCAGCAAGATTTAGTTTAAAAGAGGTATGAAATCAACAAATTTTCAGATGACAGATTTGAGTCATTAGGCCTACAATTTGGTACTCGTATGTATACTGCATATAACAATGACAGTAGTGCTGGATCACAAAAATATTACTTCAGACACACTACTTCAGTAGATCATTCTACACCAATGTGGACACTGGTCAGTCATGTTTCGAAAACCCTCATCAAAAACGTGTCAGATAACTTTCAGATACAGCATAATTCATGTTGAAAATAACAATTCAGAAAGCCAGTTTTCATACCAACCTGCCACATTCAACGCTATCTCAACTATCAGTGCCTCTGATTCAACTCTGCGAACAACTAATTATTATTATTATATTATTACTATTCCACCATGCGCTTTTAAAACACCAGTCACAGTAACATTCCACGCTGCAAGATGGAAGCACCATCTACGGCAAGCCACATCAATGCCGTTATTTATATCACACAAGCATGTGACTTTCAGTGATTTAGCAGTTGACCTAGTGATAAAAATGGCATATGATATTTAAAAGTCCATCTGGAACAATCCCCAAGTTTATTTTCTGGATGTAGTCTAACATGTGTGTGTGTGTGCGCTTCGTGCGTGAGACACACGTGCGCTGTTGTCTGTTTAAATTTGATATTTTTTCGTGGTTCTGTTCATAAAAAGTCACTAATGTTGTGACAATCATGTGCGTAACAGTTCAAGGATTGCATATGATTGCTTTGTTGTACTTTTTGACTCTGATTAACCGTGTTCTGTGGTGAATTAAAACACCTTCGAAGTATCGATGCAGGTGGCCAGATTGGACTTTGACCTGCCAGCCATATTTCAGTCGGTCGAGGCTATTGACGTTCAGTGCGGATGACCCAGTGACGAGCTGTCGGCAGATCGACGATATGACATCATGCCATCCAAGGAGGCCGAGGAAGATTATTTATAACCTGCCTGTAATGACAGCCACTTCGTCGGTGACGCTATAGTACTGGTGGCAGAAGAATGCATCCTCTTGCGCTGGGCCCGTCTGCACTGAACAGTCTTCCTGCATATTAATGAACTAAAACGATCGTGACGCTTATATTGGACTTTTTAGCGTTCGTTGTCATTTCCTGTTTTATTCGGACACAGCGCACCGAGCACATTAGAGATTACTTTTAGGCCTTGACTGCTATGATAATGCGCTATATAAATGTTCTATTAATAATAATTAATAATAATAATACAGTAATTCTGGAAAACTGACCTGTGGCCAGTTAAAAAAATTGAAACAGCGCAGCAACTAAGAGTATATAACAACAAGAATTTGTGCTGTGCAAAACATAAAACATGTCAGTTCTAATAGACGTAAGCACAGCCAGAAGACCGCAACATGAAGTGAAAACAGTGTATGCACGTTTGACTGCTTCGATGCAGTCCAGTCTGGCTGCAAAAGGGACTACAACCTGTATAAAAACCTGATTCAAGTAAACTTCTGTGGGACCACGCCTAATGCAAAGTAACTGAAAAAAAACTTAAACTAAACAGTCGACAAAAGTAGAACACGGTAGAAGGCGTAATGGCAACAGCTGGAAATCAGTAAGTAACTGAAGACGAGCAAAAGCAGATCACACGACACACGTCACCCGTAGCTGCTATAGTCAACAATATTTGCCTAGAAATGCATTGCACTGAACTAACTCCGTGGCTAAACTTACAAATCCGTATAAACTATTCACAAATGCACTCACGCTCACTGGCACATGAGTGGTTAGTTTGCAAAGCAGGCAGGTGCAAAAGCCGTGCGGACGAGAAACCAAGGTAGGTCTAGAAATCGACTCAAGAAATGAATGGACCAAAGCAAACTAATCCCTGAAAACCGTCACAGTTAGATCTATCTTTAAATACACAACAATTCCAAATACTGGTACTAAAGTTTGCACAACAGATGCAAAAAGTTTGTTTTACCTGTAAAATCTGCAAAAAATGTTCAGCAATACTTATTTTACATAAACCACAGCCTAATGGCTTTCATAAGGTACTAATTAGTTCAGATATGGAAATCTTGCATGGTCAAAGAATCAAAAGGCTGGCCAGAGCAGGCCAAAGTGTGAATGGATTCAGAAAAAAATTGAAGCCAGTGAACAAGTCTGCTACCGGCAACTGGTGCAAAGCAGCTTTGGAGTAGCTCGAGCTATTCAGTCAATGCTATCAGCATGCAGACATCATCGATCCAACCAGCAACTGCTGGCACATCGGCCGCTGATGCCTGCTGCCGGCATGAACCGAAAGTGCAGTCCGCAGCGCAACATCACACAAACACTCAGCCTAGAAAGTGCACGTACTGACAGACTCTGCCAATAGCCAGTCAGTCAGTCAGTGGCCACCGATCAATCAACAGATCAACCATTCAATTAATTAAATCAACCGATTGATCACATCACAGTTAACAAAGTCCATCTGTCTACGATGACGTTACAGTGAAGTGCCTCGGCCTTGAATGATCGGTCGCGCATACTCTACAAAGTCGTCGATCAAAACCGGCCAAGCACCTGCAACAGACATGCATCCGACATAATGGCATGGAGCCATGGACCACAAAACACTACATGCCTACATGTATTCAGCAAACAATTGTTAAAAACAAAACAGCACGAAAACAGATACAATTTGGTCACAATAGAGAAACAATGAAATTCAAACAAATACAAACACATTACAAAAAACGAATGTAAAAATTACTACCATCAGTACATTACAACAATTTAAGCATCCTCTGAGAAATTAGAACAGGCCACAATTTTTCACGTCACCTTTGACACAATTCCACCAACTCTTCTCCCAGTTAATTTACTAATTCAGTTACAATTAACAAGATGGTTAAAACGTGAAGCCATGGTATCTTTCTGTCTCCGCCAATTATGTTCAGCTGTGACCTTGACGTATAAGCATTAGATCTTAAAACTTTCACCGATGTCCCAAAGTACACTAATGACAAAAGTCTGGCAAAAATCTCAGCAAAGTATACACATCAAAAACACCTATAACCGCAAACATCACGAATACATAGACACATGCTCAGCTGGATGAACGACGCAAATCAATAACAACCAAACTGTACTCAAAACTAATAATAATAATAATACACAAAACAATAAACCGTAATAAACCAAATAGAACTTGGTGGAGGCATAAAAACATCATTTCTCACCCTCCTCATCGTAGTTGCTCATGTCATCATTAATCACGATAGAGAAGTCCAACAGAAGGTTCCACGTGTCTTTGGGTATTGCACGCTTGTAGTGATTCTGACAACACACACACAATATCGAATCTAACAAGAATCAAGGTAATCTGGTAAAAAGCAAAGTCGACGACCAATGCTGCCACCTGGTGAATCATAAATCATCTTTTATTAAAACCAAAAAGCAAGTGCATGTTATGGCTGGGGGCTTCAACCCTAAATATCCCTTCCCAATAAGAATGAGGAACCCCATCCCATCTGACATGATGTGTCGCTGGACCCCACAACTGTATACACCATTGCCAAGTGGCATCTGAACGTGTTGAAGAGTTTAAGCATGAAACACAAATGTCACCGTCAGACAGACCGACAGACCACATTATGCAGAAGAGTGTAGGAATAGATGGAAGCACTCTTGCGGCACAAGAAATGCTGCCTAAAAATAGAAAAGTTATCGGCAAAATTCTTGATATAGCAGGGCTTACACAACTCATGACCTCCAACGTTTTACTATCTCATACGTGACAGCCAAATCAGATGAGCTAATAATGCAATGGTGTATATACAGCCATCCTTGCCCAGATTAACAAACCATTACAACTACAGTGCAGCAAGCAGACATACCACCATCATGATCATCCACCACTGATACTGCTAAATCTTTAAGAACTTTAGCATTGATGATCTTCGAAGTGCAATGAAAAACCAACCATGCAAGTCATATCGGTATTTACCTTCCGTTTCTGACTGGCTATTTTTTTTCTAGAACTATTGCTATAAGCTCAGCTGGATCACAGAAATGGTCTTTTGTATTTATTGCAGCATTTACTTTCCAATGGTCGGATATCTTTCATGTCACTTCAACATTGAGTGAGTGAGTGAGTGAGAAGGTTTAACGTCCCGCCCGACACAGTATAGGTCATTTTGGGGACGGCCTTTGCATGCAAAATTGCACATACACATAATAACGAAACAAAAAGTTTAACCTTTATAGAAAATTTAACCTCTATGAAGCACAAAACACAAAAAACGACCTAAACTAAAATTGTAAGAACTGCCAATTATAATTACGCATATGTAATGATTATGATAATGGCAGTAATAATAATCTTCCCTGTTATCCTCCAGTCTCGATTACTAAAACAATATCAACTTAACTTTGCATTTCCACTCGATCAAAAATTAAAAACAAAGTAATTAACTGCTAAATAACACTTAAAATGCAGCCATAACTCTCATACACATACTACATACAACATACTCTAATTACAAAAGCAAAAAATGGAGACTAATAGACAATTAAAACATCAACAATAGTAACGCATTACTTAGAATACTCCTATAAAGTGTTAATGACAAATCGGTGCAGAATAACAGAAAAAAGCATAATGCCATAAATATAACAATACACACTTACCACAAGATATCGACTCCACAAATCAAGAAATTTAAACTTGTCGTGTAAAACAATATTCCAGTAGGCAATGGCCATATCTAAGTCTGCAGACAAAAACAAACAGAAACAACTAACAATACTGCTGTATACTGATGAAAATTACAGCAGTCTGAAAATTGAATAACAAGGAGATAACGAGGTTGCAATTTTATATTAAAAGCATGAAGATTGAGATAAGACAAAAAAAGTGACATATCGTTAGTAATTTTCTGCTCATTCAGTGTAAAACTGCTGCCAATTAACCATCTACAAGCTGAAATCAAAGTGAACAACAAGAATTTACATTTGACTGCTAAACTCTCAACAAACCAAGGAATCGTTTCAGAACACGGTCAAAGTTCTCTAGTGCAATCATCAGCATGCTCAGTCTTACATGCATGTGCAGAAGAACAACAAAAACACACATACACACACATAAATACATACCCAGACACTTTTGGCCTGGATTTTTGGCATAATTGAAGGCAAACTGATAAAAATCCTTCAACCGAGCGGGATCCCTGATTTCACTTTCCAGCGTGGCACACTTGGCCTTTAACCGATCCATGGAATCAACACTGCAATCAGCAGTAAAGTATAACAACCAACTGACTATCTACGCATCAGATGACACTCAGTTTCACTAGCTCTAAGCCACTGCTCACCTTGTGCAGGTTACAACAGATTAGACTCAATGCAAAATTTAAATTAAATTTCCCAAATGTTGCATTAACTACACAGCAAATGGTGCAACGACAACACACATAAAGGGACTAGTACCAGTGAGTTCAATTGAACTACATTTTTCCTATCAACCAAGAAGAAAGTGCCTAATAGGGTGTTTACATGATCCAGCAAACGTACTGCTCCATTATAACATATGACATCTAACGTCCAGAAAACTTCCAGCAAACGTCCAGCATTACATTTGCTGGAAGTTTGCTGGACGTTTGCTGGATCGTGTAAACACCCCATAAAGCTGATTCTGAAACTGCTTTTGAGAAATACTTATACAAGTGAGTGTACAATAATGCAGCTAGTTAGCAGAGCCGATGGTGACAAATCAACATACCACACTTGAAACAGCATTTGCTATGCAATGAACTGCCTGATAACGAGTATTCATTTTTTGATTCAAAACCTGTTATTAATCTCCATTACCAATCTACTAAAAGCTGTTTAACAACCACAGAAGTTGACCTTTTACAAAAAGATCAATGACAAGCACCAAAAAGTAACATCAAACTTTCCAAACTGTATCAGAGATCACAATATGACAAAATATGAACAATGTCTAATAACACACAGGTTACTCTGTCAAAGCAAGACAATGGCATACCCTAGTTCTGTCAGACCATTTAAAAATTCTTCTTTTGTAAAGACACACTGTGTGGCTGCACCAAACTTCCACGCAAGTATAAGAACCGTCCGACTTTCAGGGTTCAGGCTGAGGTCATCAAGAAATCGCATCATGCCTTCAGCGGTAATTTTGTCATCTTCATGGGGATCTGCAGCATACATGTAAACAATATGGATGCAACTGTTGGAAATAAATAACATTCTTAAGCAGTAGTTGTCCTATTTAGTAGCAACAAATGTGCAGTTTTCAAATGTTCCTAACTACGATAATTTTACAAGAATTTCAGCCTAAAACCAAAATGTTAGTTTAACTCACAAATTTGGTTGTAAGTACAAGCTGAGTGTAGACTTAAGTCTATGACTATTGACTAAAATTTTTTAAGTTTCCTAATTACAACAACTGCTACAACACTAAGGTTCATCAAGTAATTCAAGTTTATTAGATAAAATGGTAGTACAAGTGCTGTATCATGATAAAGACAAAAAGACAGATAAAGACCATAATTAAACAAAGGTACAAATTCAAAAAACAACTGCATTAAAATGTAACACTCAAAGTCACAAATTATGTAATATTACTAATGATACTATATGCTGAAACCTTTATATTTGTTAAATATCTGTTCAATTTTTCTGCGATCGAGTGTCGGCTTTGTATCTCGGCTGTAACGTTCCGGCATTTGGAAGTAGTTGTCAACGGCAACATCGAGCTTCCAGTCATGCACAGTTAGACAGTGTAATGCTGTCTTTTCACTGGCTTGTGTAAATGCCATAAACTGGCGAACCTTGTCACGCTGGGATGATTTCAACTTGTGCTACAATCAAAGACTAAATTTACACCCACATCAGTTAAAAGTAGGCTAAATGAGACACAGTGGGACTGTGGAATAGCTACAGCTAAACACATGTTGGAGCACAGTTAACACGACTGTACAGAAAAACCTTTAAGTGGGAAAGAAGTATGATAATACATCAACAGATTATGACTAAATAGTAGTACAGCCTCCTTTACCGCTAAAACAATAGGTCTAACAACAATAAAAAGCATGTCACTTGGCTTTCTAGTTTTAGCTCAATCTGCATTCTCTCCTTGTCTTCCACAAAAGCTCCAAAGTATTATCGTGCAAACTGCCCGCAAAGCCTTAAAGGTCCGTGGCCACGGTCAAACTCACTCGCGCAATTTCTGTAGATTTAAATTAGACATTAAACCTCGCATATATAATATGTCAATTTGAGCTTCATAAATATATGAAATTAATGCGTGAATTCAAACGAAATGCGGCATTACATTACGTTATGCGAAATATTCTAATCTATCAGTGCCCGCAGTGACGTTATGACCCTAGCCCATATTGATCATGAATGTTAATGGCTAGTCGACGACGTCATCATTCTAGGCTAGGCCATAGCCTACATAGACGTCATGAATATTAATTCACGATGTCTATAGGCTAAACTCATGACGTCACCGCAGATCATCATGGCGGCGCGTTTTCTACGTCGTTTTCATAGATCGTCGACTTCAAAGGTAAATTTTTCCGTGTTGACAGAACGCTGGGCGCCGATATTACTGTCAAAGTTATCATAAAATTCTGCACTTTCAGGAAAATAGATAAAATGTATATGTTA
>Ga0056128_1009069_pt1 | contig 12520 bp, 8 predicted proteins | sample WorMetLIZISLAND2_FD_71113 | JGI IMG/M metagenome (GOLD analysis project Ga0056128, IMG submission 71113) | Marine gutless worms symbiont microbial communities from Max Planck institute for Marine Microbiology, Germany - Olavius geniculatus... ...
TTTTATCATCGAGACCCCCAAAAGGCCCTACCTTACGCGGAAACACGCGTTTTGAGCCATAAACGGTCGTGATCGGTCTTCTGGTGTGACCTGTAGGCGTGAGCAAGAATACAAAAAAAGGAAGGAACACAAAAAGTAACGGAAAATGCCCTCCCTGCGCAGACCCCTTTCCCGTCGTCCCACATCAACCAAATTTTGCATGTGGTTTCGTATCCCGGATATCTTTCTTGGTTTCAAGTTTCATTACGATCAGTTAAAAATGTGGAAGCTGTGGGGGGTCGAAATTTCGGCCTTCCCATTGACTTGGCACATCGCTTATACAACTGCTTGTTGCTACCGCACAAGCCGTGATCCATATTTGTTAGACTTGGCAACCGGTAATAGGTGAATTCTCTGAACCTGTAAAATTCAGGGAATTTTGTGCAACCTCGGAAAAAAATTGTAACAAACAAAACTTTCCTTTGTGCAAAAAATGCTCTAAAATACGTTTTTAGCTGTGGCTCCACTCCAGACCTATCGTCACTGGGGGAACTTAAGAGTGCTCCTCTAGATTACCATTACTGCAGTTACCTCTTATAGAGATAACCTGTGGAAAAGTAAGTTTGTTACTCCGGAAAAGCCTGGAAACTTGGGGGATTTTTTCCTAGTTTGTAGCCGCTCTATTAATGTATAACCCTCTGACAACTTGTAGACATCTATACAGATTTGTTGTGTAGTGGTATATTTCTCTTATGTTTTTTTTTGTTTCTGAATTTTTCTATACAATGTTGATGCACTATACTTTGAAACTCATCATAATACAGTGTTTATTTTATTGTGTTTGTTCACACGGCTGCTTTTTCTACTGTGAATGTGTGGTGTAGAAGTTGGTAGGACGCCTCGTCTCAGGAAAGCACAAGACAATTTGATGAACCAAGATGAGGGGTTCTACCAACTACCACACACGATTACTTACCACATGATTACTTATTGTCCACCTCAGCGACACCTGGTGAACAGTTGTTCCAAAGAAGGCAGCATGCTGAAGAGTCAACAAAAACAATAAAAATAACGGTTGCATTATGATGAATTTCTACACATAACATGTATATCGTTTCAACCTGAGTCTATTTAAAGACAGTGTTGACGCACATTTGTTGTGTTTCAATAAAACGTTCAGTCATCCTGAAACTGATGTGAATGTCGTTTAACGGCAAGATTCTAACTCAGACTTTACTAAACTGTTTGCTGGTCAAAACAGACAACAAGCTTCAGTGGAACACGCAATAACTTGCAGCAGTGTCGTGGGTTAGAAAAAGTACACAAGAAGGAAGTTGCAAGTTTCCGACAAACCCTGCAAATTTCCAATTTCTGATAGAGGAGATCAGGGTGCTAGAAATTTCGATTTTGCCCTGAAGTTTCCCAAAATGTGGTTTTAAACCCAAATTTTGCACCTTTGTGCGACTATTTTGCAGCAAAAAAGATTTTCAGACATTTTTCCAACAACTCAAAATTTAGGGAGGTGCCTTGCTTGACTTCCGGGCCACGATGTCGCTGCATACATTACATACAAGTACACTAAGTACAAGTGAGTGACTGAGTAACGTCTGATGCAGATTAGGTCATTTCAGGGACGGCCTTTCAAAGCAGAATGCTCTATTGCTCACAAACACATAGTTATAAAAGTGTAATTCTAACCTTTAGAGAAACACAAAACACAAAAACGAGCTAAACCTGAAAATGTACAAGAATAAAACATGGAAACACTGCGGTGACAATAGCAGTGATAAAACAAAAAAAAACAGTTATAGCTGCAAAGCTGTTCATCATCATCATAATAATAACATGCTTGTAGTGCGCAGATTACAGATAAAAACAGGCCATCGTGCAGTAAAACGTCACACACACAAAACAATAAGCTGAAAACAAAACAAGTTAAAAGCATGATTAAAATGAGTCTTTAAATGTGTTTTTTTTAAATTAGTAGCATTAGTGGTACACTGTTCAAACTACAAAACATATACATATATACACGGTGGTCCAGAAAAAAAACAGCACAAAGCAATTTCTTTCCGCAAAATTTTGCTGAAAACTGCATGACTCTGTGACGTACGGTTGCAAAATTATGGTACCGGTACCATAAAATTTCTGTCAATTTTTGGAACACCATGTACAGACACAGATTTACAATTTCAAACCAGCATCATCAATATCTGTTTGATCTTGTGTGAGTAACTAATAGCAGTATATGAAGTATTGACATTTGAAAACACAAACACATGAACACATTTTCACAGACATTTCACACAGTTTTGACCTAAGCCAACAAGAAAAGTTTTCTGATGCAGAAAAACGTTCACTATTTCAGAAGCAAAGCACAAGCTTAGGCCTACTACAGTGTGCAATGACTCAGCAGCAATGTCAGTTGACTAATAGCAGAATATCAACACTTGAGCTATGCAATAAACAAACAAACAAACAGATCAGTGAGTACATCTACAGCCGTGTGCTTAGGTCCAGTGATGTTATCAACGACTTTGTGTTCAAGGACAAGAACTTGGAACGAAAGGCCAAGGACTTTGTCATCAAGACCAAAGCAAGTTAAGAAACAATTGCAGCTTTCCAATAGAAGAGTTGACATGTGCTCAAAATGCCATTTTTGTTCTCTGTCCGCCCAATAGAGCCAAAATTAGGGATTTCAAGCTCTAGATTTTGTATTTTAGAAGAAAATATTCGGACAACAAAATTTTCCCATAGGCAGACCCGTCGAGAGGGCGGGATAGGGGGTTAGCTACCCCGGGCCCCGCGACGTTTAGAGGCCCCGCCGTCGGCCAATAATTTATAAAGTATGCCGAAATGTGTACCATTTTGAAAAAAAAAATTCAAAAATTTCCTCCCCAGAAAGGCCCCATGAAAATGTTTGGGGACCGCAAGAATGTTTCCCCAGGCCCCACTGTGGCTCTCGATGGGCTTGCCCATAGGCCCCCTTTCCTCTTGCCATGGTGTCTTGGGTTTAGACATTCAAACCCCAGCAAACACTCATTTCTATCGGAAGACTATTACACTACACCACGAGATAAAAGCAAACGAGACACAAAGCACATGCCACATACACACTACTGAAATATTCCAGTTAAATCAATCTAGAACGAACAAATTCAGCAGAAATTCTGACAGTGTTGCTGCACCTGTAAAAGTCTGCCAGTGTTAATGAACTCACATCAGTTCATATCAGTTGACTGTTAGTGACAACTCCAACATTACATTCTATACATGTCTTAGGCATTTTTGACCGTAACTTGAAAACCAATTAACAGATTTTGATAATTTTTGGTAAAAATATTCCTGACACAACTTGCCATTAAATGACTGTTCAGTTTCCCACCTCACCCAACGTTTGTTTCTGCACTACCTGGGGAAAAAACCAGCGAAATATCACTTTTTATCCAATATGATATGAATGCTTAATTAACATTACGCGTAAAAACACATTTTGTTCACATTTTTGACACTGTGGCTGACAATTCATTCAGTTGTCCATTTTTCAACTGCCTGCAGTAAAACTGCTCGATGTGTTGGCCCAGTATGCGAACACAGGCAAGGAGACACTTTCTCCATTCATTGACAGCAATAGTGATAATGTTCTGATCCAGACCAATCCAGGGTGTGCCAGTCGCTTCTCGACTTCACAAACATTCCTAAACTTTATTTGGTAGATACACTGCTGCATGTCAGTCAGACCTTGTAATAGACCTGCTGTTGGGGCCCACACATTAGGATAGATGGAATTTATTGGCGTTCTTTATTCATTTTAACATGTATTATGCTTGGTTTGATTTCCCCAGGTAATGCAAAAGCAGACGTTGGCTGAGGTGGAAACTAAAACACTTATTTAATAGCCAGTTGTGTCGGAAATATTTCTGCCAATAATTATTAAAATCTGCTGATCTTTATTCAAGTTACGATCGATAATGTTGGGATGTTTTTTTCAGGTTTTCTGTTTATTTCAACATATTTCGCTTCATCTGCTTTCCCTAGGTAGTGCAAAAGCATACACTGGGTGAAATGGGAAAGTAAACGGCCATTTGATGGCAAGTTGTGTCAGAAGTATTCCTACCAAAAATTATCAGAATCTGATGATTGGTTTTCAAGTTACAGTTGAAAATGTCGAGGATGTTTTTTTTGAGACACAGCCGTATACAGCTGATGACAGCACGGATACAATGTTACTGACTGAACCACAGCGTAAAATTTGCACGTATGCAAACAGCATGTCTAACTGCGTTGACAAATTTCTCCATGATGCGATGGGATGAGTGAGAGAAGAAATATGTGTGAAGGCGTAAGAAAAATAAAACGCAAGAAAAGAAAATGATGTGTGATCCAGGCTGCCTATGCTACTGTCATTGCAATTTGCAACAGTGAACTAACACAAAACGATGCATCGCTAACAGACAGACATCTACATACAGACAGACATATAGCAACGGCGTGGGTTAATAAAGTAGGCGGCATAGGAAGTTGCAATTTTATGACAGACATTGCACATATGTCTGTCACATATGGACATATATAGACAGATATGGGCAAAAGTAAAGTGCCACGTTTTTTATGGACCACGGTAATAATAGCAGTCAAATGAACACAAAACAGTTAGGTGCAAAACTGTTTCAGCTACAAAACGCATACATATATACACGGTGGCCCAAAAAAGCACAATGCAATTTCTTTCTGAACATTTTTGTGAAAACAGCACAACTCTTATGACATAAGGTTGCAAAATTATGCTGCCATAAACTTTGTGCCATTTTTTTTCTGGGCCACCCTGTACAAAAACAAATTCACATTTTTACATCAACATTTGTTTGATCGTGCATGAGTAACTAACAGCAATACATGAAGTATTGACAAAACCAGCACATGAACACATTTTGACAGCAATTTCAAACAGTTCTGCCCTAAGGCAATTAAAAAAATATTCTGATGTGGAAAAACATCTTTTGTCTCAGAAATGAAGCCGTCCAAAGCACAAGCGTAAAATGCAACAAACAGCATGCAATGACTCAGCAGCAATGTCAGTTGACTAACAGCAAAATATCAACACTTGAGCTAAGTAATAAACAGACAAACAAACAGATCAGTGAGTTACATCTACAGCCGTCTGCTTAGGCCCAGTGATGGTATCAAGAACGTTGTGTTCAAGGACAACGACTTGGAACCCAAGGCCAAGGACTTTGTCATCAAGGCTAAGGTAAAATCCATGAGGACATAACACTGCTAAGGTCTGAAAAAACCGTGTCTTTCTAGCTGCAGTCTGTCGAAAAAATAGTAACATTTAAAGTCACAAGTTGGAAAAATTTTGGGAAACAAGTACAAATTTCCAACAGAAGAGGCTATATGTGCTCAAAATTCCCTTTTCCTAAATTTGCCCTGCCCCCAAAAAATAAAATTGGGGCTTTTGAGTCATGAATTTTGTATTTTGGAGCAAAATTGTCGGACAGCAAACTTTCGAAAAGGCTAGAATTTAGGAGGGTCATCTGCCGCCTTTCCTCTTGCCGTGGTGCCGTTGAGTTTGGGCATTCAAACCCAAGTTAACACATATTTCTATAAGAACACAATTACACTACATCACGATATAAAAACAAACCAGACACAAAGCAGATGCCACATACACAGTACTGAAATATCTAAGTTAAGTCTATGTACAACGAACAAGTTCAGCAGAAATTGTGACAGTGCTGCTGCACCTGGTAAAAGTCTACCAGTGTTAATTAACTCACATCAGTTCATATCAGTTGACTGTTAGTAACAACTCCAACATTACATTCAACACAAGTCGTAGAACACTAGCTAACTCACAGAGGTATTGTGTAAGCTATGTTTGTTACTCAGATTTGATTAGAATCAAGTCTTGCACAGTCATTTGAGATACAAAAGGCCAAAAAAAAAACAATTCATTCTCTTGCATAATCAACAAAACATTTCTCAAGAGTTTCATTAAAATCAGTTGAAAATCGTGGGAGCAGTGGGAATCGAAATTTTGGCCTTTCCATTGACTTCATCGCTTATACAACAGATTCTGATCAGTACATCCCAGCTTTAAAACATTAATAGTCACTGGGGGTCTGGTCATTACATTCTGCAGTGTGGTCTTGATGTACGAAAAACATACTCTTGAACCGCCGGCTGGGTAATAGTAAACGTAGGACTGGACTGCAGTGCCAAATTTGGGGGAGGGTGCATGGGGCTTGCTCCCAGCTTTTTGCCCATCAAGGGCCCCATGCAACAGGTTGGATATCTTGAATATGGCGGACAACTGATACTACACAACTGATATAATTAACAGTTAAATTTTTAATAACTTTTTACTGATACCGTCAAAACATAACGTCATAATTGGCTGAAATGCTGTAATTTGCAACTACCTCAGATAAGGGCATAGGTTATCGTATATTCACAAAATGCAAAGGAGAAATTCGTAAACGTATTTGTCAAGGCTTTCACAAAATCGGATGCCACAGAGCCCCAGTTTGGCAAATCCAGCTACAGAAAGAAAAAGTTTCATGCAACAACCAGCTTAATTCAAACGCTGCTTGCGTTAGCGCCCCAAATCATTTTGGCTTAATGCTCTATGACATCACAAATTACAGTGACATCACTTAAACAACCTGCTCACACGAATATGCAAGGAAGGTACCTTTTATTGATATACAGACAATGAAAAGTTTCAGTGTAATATACTGAAGCTCAAAACTTTTTGACTGCCTGCCATATTTGCATAAAGTGCACTCAAGTGCTCTTATTTGCGGCTAACACAAATTTAGGCTGTCGCACATAATTCTCACATGCAAATACAAAATTCACTAACGTATTTGTTAGGGGTTTCACAAAACGATGTCACGTGGTTCCGCTTTGGTAAATCCAACTACAGACCAAAAATTGTTATGAAACAGCAAGCCTGATTTTCCGCTTTTTGCGCTAGCACTTTAAATCGCTTGGGTTTAAAGCTCCATGACATCAGTGATGTCACATTTTCAACAAGCCCGCACGATACACAAGAAAAGCGTATTTTACTGATGTATAAACAATAACGAAAATTTGTGTTCTAACATACTGAGGCTCAAAAATTTTGCCCGCCTCTCCAAGTCGTGAGTCAGCAGTAGCAACTCTGTCCAACAAGCAATTGTCCACAGATTGTTTGTTCTCTGTCTCAAGCTTGCCTGGCAAAAATATGGACGTATCCCAGTTTAACAGAACATCTGTTGAAATGACTTATAACATTGTTTGCGTTTGAAATATTCACCACACAAACCACAGCAAAACTGTTTATAGTCTGAGTGTTTCAGTTGATGAGATTTCAATTCACCTGCTGTACAAAAACTCTTTGAACATTCATCACAAACATATGGCTTCAAACCTTCATGACGAAGTATATGCTTCGTAAGATTACCATTGCGGCTAAATTTCTTTTGACAAATGTGACATGTGAACCAAGTACCTTCATTGTGTGACTTCAGCAGATGTGACTTCAGTTGATCAGGCCGTGTAAAAGAGTCTGAACAGTGTCTACATGAGTATGGCTTTGCACTAGTGAGAGTATAAACATGATCCTTCAGATTATGGCTACTTTTAAACATCTTCCCACAGTAACGACAGTCATAAGGTCTTCTGTTGCTGTGCAAACGACGTTTGTGTTTCTGCAGTGTGCTGGAGTCACTGAAACTTTTGTCACACGGTGAACACTTGTACGGTTTGTCTCCCGTGTGGACTCTCATGTGAGTAGTTAGACTTCCAGACTGACTAAATGCCTTGTCACACTCAGGGCATTTAAATGGTTTCTCTCCTCTGTGAATTCTGCTGTGAACAGTAAGGTTAGACGATTGTGTAAATTGTTTGCAACAAACAGTACAATCAAACGGTTTCTCTCCAGAATAACTTCGTCTGTGTAGTGTTAAGTTATGATTGTTTGTAAAACACTTTCCACATTCAGTGCACTTGTATTTACTGCTGTGAACATTCATATGCTTCTTCAAGGAATCCTGAGCAGCAAAACATTTCTCACACTGAGTACTTGAGTACAACAATGGTCCAGTATGTGTTTGTTTGTGCTGTTTCAAACTTCCTTTCCTTGTAAACCGTTTGTCACACACTGTACACAAATATGGCCTTGGCTTCTCATCATGCGGATGCTCAATGATATCATTACTATCAGCTTCAATCTTCACCTCAAAGGTCATTCCTGTATATACACAACAAACTTGCACACATTCAGTAGATATGATAGTTAAATCACAAGGCACTAATGTCAAGTTGTTAAGCACCAAAAAAATTCTGCTTCTAATTGCCATCCTTTTAAAATAGAGCTGTTGAAGCATTATTTTTTAACACATTTTTAAACAAGTTTTTTAACAAAGTGTACTAACACTGCATTAATTATTTTAACACATTAATTAACACTTTATTAACACACCCAGGCCCGTCAAAAGGAAGAGTAGGGGGAAGTTATCCCAAGCCCCACAACGTATGAGAGGGCGTGAATGTACAATAAAAAATTTGGAAACTTTGAAAAACAAATAGAAACACATTTTTCAACAATAACTGACATCACTGCTAAAATACAAATCTATTAGCCTGTTATCTAAATGATATTTATTTACAGTAATGATGGAATGGCAACAACAGTTTAGTTACTTGAATTCATTCGATTGTCAAATAGCTGCAGTTTAACAGAATATTAAAACTTTTGCTTCACAGAATTTACTAAATAAAATAAATTTATGCATGTGCATTTATTTATTTTAACGGGCATTAATTTATTAATGCATTAACACATTAATTAACGCGTTAATTTGACAGCTCTATTAAAAAACCTTGTCCCTACAATATTTGGTCCTCAAACAATTGCCCAGTTTTTAGCTCGTGCTCATTTTTTTGCAACTCTGAACTAGATGCAAACATTGTTTTTTTTGCTAGAAACAATGTTTGCCTCTAGTGCAAAATTTTGACTTCAGCTCCCATGGTTACTATCGTGCGTCAACTTGCTTTTTATGAGTTGTGTAATACAACCGATGAGAGGCAAAAGTTAGCTAACAAGAAAGTCCATCTAAAGCAGAGAAAACATGCAACAGTGGTGCATGTACGAAGGCCCACTGCAAACAAAATCTAAGCTCACTGATCCCAGCAATTAACTTATGACACAGTGATTTTGATTCACTCATTCACATTCGCTAGAGGGCGTAACCAGTCTCACACAGTCGCTATCGTTCGAGTGGCTCAGCCCGGTTTTGAAGGGGTATCTAAGTTTGATGCCTTTTTATGGAAAACTCCTTAGACTTAGGGGTGCAAAATGTGAACCAGTGAAAACTACGTTTAGTGCTAAAAAATCTTTTATGCAGATTGTCCTGCTCTGTCTCCAGCAATTTCGTTGCAATTCACTTTTGAAGTGTGTGTCCCAGCGCAAAGAAATGCCAAAAAAGCAACAAAATCGTTTATTTTGAGGGTTCACGATCGTTTAAGGTCATCAATGTTGATACCCCAAAAATCTCGCCAAAAGTTTGTCACGGCAAGCAGCAAGTCTAAGTCTATCTGCAACGATTTTCACGCTAGATGAGCCAACAGCGGAAAAACAACAACCATACCCATATTTAATGCCATAAAGCGCAGGCTTCCTTGAACCCAGAGGGTCGAGGCTTAGGCCATTGAAATAAACTTTTTATGCTGAAAATTTCAGCACCACAGCCAAAAGTTTAAAAAAACACCAAAAACCCTTATTTTAAGGGTACAAGGTCATTTAAGGTCATCAATGTTGACATCATTAAAAAGCTCGTCACTAGTGCTTGTTATGATAAGCTTCAGTCTTCACCTCAAATGAACTTTCACCTGGAAAGTTTGTCTGCGCCTACCTGCAACTGTTTTCATGCTAAACGAGCCAATACCTGTAAAATAACCACTTTTTATGGGGTACCCGTATTTGACGACTGCCTCAGCAGGCCTCCTTGAATCTAGGAGGTTGGGACTTAGACGCTAAAATCTGCGTTTAATGCTGAAAATTATATATGCAGAGTGTTTTGGTTTATCTTCAAACATTTTGCCGCAATTCACTCTTAAAATGTGTGCTGCAGTCAAAGATTGCAAAAAATTCACTAAAAACCCCCTATTTTGGGGTCTCAAGGTCGTTTGAGGTCATCGATGTTGATAATTCTTTTAAAAAGCCCATCAACAGTGCTTGTTATGATAAGCAGCATGTTCTACCTATCTGCAACCGTTTTCAAACTATACGAGCTAATATTGGCAAAATAACATCATTCTGGAAGGTACCCCTCTTTGATGCACTAGTTCGAGGGGAATCCCCTTATCTAGGGGCAGAAAATTTTAGAGCAACACCTTGTAACTGAATGATGATTCTGAAGTAAAAAGTGTACTTAAAGTTTAAACTCCATTTTGCAAGGCAAGCCTATAGGTCAAGTTATGAAAAAGTTTTAAAGCAGTCCTTGAATGTGTACTTGAGGTCAAGTCCTTGGCCTTGGCCTTGAAAGTCAAGTTCCTGACCTTGGCCTTGAGGATCAAGTCCTTGTTAACAACACTGGAAGTAACTTCCTAACCAAAAGGCCTGCCAGCGCACTTATCCCCCAGCCAAGTATTAGTACTTGGCTCCCAAGGGTTAACAGAACAGGCCTCCAAAGGGGGAGGGCTAAAATCAAACGTCCCCCCTGCATGCACATAATCACATAATTCCATGATCCCTGTCATACACTAACCTCTGGATTCCATAGTTGGCTTGTCATCATGTGGATGCTCAGTGATATTGTTACTATCAGCTTCAATCTTCACCTCTAATGAACTTTCACCTGGATAATATACAGCAAACAAGACAAAATAATATGAGCACTCAATGCAAAAGTATAGCAAAGTAAAAAAACCTACAGTCCTTCCTGAGCAATAGAATGATGCTAACCTATTGTTCCTTATCCCTCAGCCAGACACCAGCTTACACTGCAAGATCTGTAGATAGAGGTGACTGTGAAAGTAGTTTCTTAACAGCACATCAGCACAAAATAGGCACAAAATAGGCCATAATATTAATATTAATAATAATAATTAATATTAATTGATATTATATAATAATTATATATATAATGATTATAATTAGTGGATTTATAGCTTTCACTCATTTTTCCTTGAGGTAATGCAGATCAGGTATGAATGACAGCTTGCGATCAAAGATCAGACCAAGAAATTTTGTTTTCTCAATGACTGGAATAGGCATACCATTGAAAGAAAGCTGTGGATCAACATGTGGTTACAGATAGGGGGCTAGTAAACCAAATAGTATGTCAAAAACGCACAAAAACATACCAACGACGACACTTGACCAAATGCTTACATCAGCAAGCTGACTCATCAGCCTACAACACATACATCCAATACTGTTTTGTACCTACTGACTTATCAATGAAAAATATCCAGCAAAGCTTCTAGATAAAAAGATAACAAACACTACAGCATTAATGATTAGTCATAATTAGTAAAAAAACAGATTGCAATAAACTGCATCTGTGTGTGCATGGCCAACTATTCTTAATGCTAAGCCTAATGCCCAATTCACACCTACGATCCCAATGTCATTCAACTCAACTCAACTGTCAGTGACCCTCGGCAACAGTTGAGTTGAGTTAAGTCAGCATTGTAAATGTGAATTGGCCATAAGTCCAGCCTTGCTATTTGGTGCCATGTTGTCAGGTCTCACACTTTTTCACATTTTCAATCACTCGTTCAGTGCACTCGTTCTACTGTCTGAGAATTAGCGTCATTGAACTATCCCCCTACCGTTTTTGTCTGCACCATTTTGACAGAACATTACACTACTTTTTGTATAAACTTGCTTTAATGTGACTTGAATTCCTCATTGCAGAGTACAGTAAGTCAAACAGTAAAGTGATTCAAACTGCATCTGGTATCTACACAGGTATCGTCATCTCACAATACTTGGTAGTATCATGGCACCATTATACAGTATGACGTCAGTGATACTGGTATCATCACGTTTGCTATCATGATACTTACTGAGATCACACAACACTAATCCATACCATCAGTGGACTATTTGTAGCACAAATGATTCATACCATAAACAGTTCTTGCGATTACTAAACTATTTCTGCCATTCTTAACCTCGCCTAAATTAAAATAACACTGAATTGTTTACACCATTTTCATATCTGTCAATGCAGACCTTCAGCGGCAAAAACCATTAGCCCCAATATACTCATGAAAAAAATATACTCAATGAAAAAATCAACAAATCAAAACTATTCGTGTAAAGCTAGCGGCTTAATATGTTAAATAATAACAAACAACAAAAAACAGCAAACAACTTCTAAAATACTTTGGTTATTATTTACATTATATTCCGTGGCCGGATGGGCCTATATCCACTGCTGCGACTGCGAGTCAACAAACCTTTCATTCGGTCTTTCCAGTCTAACGACCGGCGATGTCTTCAGTTTCCAATCATCCATCATGATATTGTCTTCAGCAAACT
>Ga0056128_1009071_pt1 | contig 12518 bp, 5 predicted proteins | sample WorMetLIZISLAND2_FD_71113 | JGI IMG/M metagenome (GOLD analysis project Ga0056128, IMG submission 71113) | Marine gutless worms symbiont microbial communities from Max Planck institute for Marine Microbiology, Germany - Olavius geniculatus... ...
GTTGTAACATGTGTCATTGTGTCAGCATAGCTATTGTCAAAAACAACTTTTTAAAACGTGTAAATTCGGAATATTTTGGACTAGCCATAGAGAGGAAATTAATATCGAACCGCAAACAACCAAAGCGAACATTGTCAACATTATTAAACCAATTGGAGATGAGAACAACTGCTATTTACTTTTGAAAAATTTGATATAATTTAGCGTGGTTTCATACTTTTAACATTTAACAATAGATAGGCTACGTGCATTTTTTTGTCCAACATTAATAATAGACAAGTTTTGCATTTTGTAAAAATTACGGTCTACGCCGGGGCGTTTATCCCCCAAACTAACGAGGCATCCTCCTACCGCTAGCCTTGTGTCCCCACCATTTAATTCTAACCATAGTGTTAATGCATTTTTGAGACAAAAGTCAACATATTGCCAATAATTTCAAACATAGCTTGGATCGAAGTTTTCTTGCCTTCACATAATATTTTTTTTTATTTTGCTACCAGTCGTCTTGTTTATTTCTATGTATTATAAGGACGACTGCAAGGTTTTAAAGGTGGTGGTACAATTTCGCAAACGGAGCGAGCAAACAAACTTTTTGGACTTTACATTTTAGCTTTCCCCCAACGTTTTCTATGCTGCAACGTGCGTCATTCTTCTTAGGTTTAGACGCCGCTGTAGTTAAGATCTGCAAGCTAAAAAGAAATGCTTGTAAAATATGGTGGGATTGTGTAAAATCTTAGCAAAGACCACGATAGCTGAGTATCAGCGGTAGCACACAGATTGTTGAAATCCTCTAATTGACATGGGTTTGATCAACGCAGTTTACAAACTTCTTCAAAGTGCTGTACGCAGCGTTTGACGATGACATTGTAGGTGTGGATGAAGCGGCAGCATTGACGCTGAACGTGAGTTGCGTGGCGCAGGCCCCACACGATGACGTCGTCACTGCACTAGTCACATGGCGCCTGCCTGCTTCAGCCACTACTTCCACTTCTTCCAGGACGTGGAACAGCACTGTACTGGTGGAACAGTACACACCGGACGGACTGATGCACATGAAAGCGCACCGCTCCAGCTCGAACCACGTCCAACTGTCCCTTACTGTCGACCATATCTACATCATTGCGGTAATATCGCTGCTGTAATATTCAGTTATTGTGCGGCCGCCTTAATAGGTCGCATGACAGACATTGCCTGTCCGTCCGTCTGTCCGTTCGTCCTTACGCATTGTCTCCTAACTCGAAAACCAAAAAAGCATAGAAAAACCAACATTGGTCTGAACGTTTCCCAGAACATGAGTAATTGGTATGCTAATTCTCAGATCAGAGATAAATGACCTAAAAGTATAGGTCACCAGACGTCAAAAACATTCCAAAAATGACGCATATCTTGCTTGGGTGTTTACTGGTCAATCAAGGCACGTAGCTAGTCAGTGTAGAAATGGACTTTTAACTGACGTTCAAGCAGGCTTACATTTGAATTGACGGTTGCTGGAAAATGATTTGTTCAAGTGTCAGAAAGCGTTGGAGTGCTAGGCGCAATGATGTACAGCGAATGTGTCGAGAGAGCTTAGATGCTGTCGTGCGCTCGTACAATAATGGAAGCTGCAGACTCTGCGTTAGCTTAACATGCTTCTTCTCGTACAAGTGCCTAACGGCGACGTATATAGACCTTCGTTGGCAGAGCCGATTCTAGGGATTCAAGCAAGGAAGTGAAAAAGTAGTAATTTATTGCACACATAAAACAGATTTTTGATCAAGTGACAATTTCACGTACAAGAAAACAATATGTTACGGCAAAACTTTTGTATGGACCTAACTAGACCAACCATATAATTACTGACACATTATATTGACGTAAGTTGAAAGGAGTAATACTTTTTGGACCATATCGAGAATAAAATAGACAGAAATGACACTTTTTTGTAGAAGAGAACTATAAGAAATGAAAGCTCATAATCACCTCAGACACAAAGAACAGTCAGCGAACTACTGAGCTGCATATCCGAATAATTCTGTCCCCCATTAAATGCAATGACAGATTCCATGGATTTGGGCAGCAGAAAAAATGAAGGCGCCAAGAAGTACAGGACGTGCGAAAAAGCGACGCGACATACGAATCTCCTCCAAAATTGTGTTGAAATTTTGATGTAAAATAATGGAAATTTACCTCCTCCCTCAGACATTATCAAATTCACACCAAAAATGCGCAAAATTTGGTACCGAGCTTATTTAAATCTGTCTGTGAAAAATGCAGGTAATGGCAAGGAACGCCAGCGTCGAGGTGCGGTACAAGAGGCGCTATGTGAACATGTCAAGGCAGGCGGCTGACGCGTGCGAAATAGTTCCGTCCGCTCGTCCTGCTGGTCAGTTGTAACACGACGATGAAATTATACACGCTGCAACCGTTGCTGCAATCGTTGCCAATTAAAACGAGATCGTACTTATTAATATTCATGAAGTATGCGATTACAATATGCGACTTTTTGGCTTTATATAAAAGTCCAAAAAGATTAACTAAAAACAAAACAAAGAAACATTTTTAGATGTTTTTTTACAGTTGTGGCGATGGTGATTTCTCTATCAGTTCATCATTTAAATTATTCCAAGTGTGAAGACTGGCGTAATAACAGTGTCTCTGATGTATGCTGGTGATCTGCCGTTGTGTGCTTCATACATCAGAACACACAGTTTGTAAAGGCTTCGTGCACGGATCGGTAAACAGTAGAACTCACGAAGTCTTTCTATGATATGGTCACGCAGTCCAACTTGAAGAACAATTCATGCCGCTGCATTTTGTCGACACTGCATGGTAGACCGGCGAACAGAGCGTTTCAGAAGTCAACTGTGGACATTAATTTGTGTCGGTGGCGTCCTGTTGTCTGACATGAAGAGGGCTAAATGTAATAGAGTAACGAAAGTACCGTCAGACGGAACTGTAAATTCTTCCTGAGACGGTAAATCTGACCGCAGTGTGGGTGGTCGCCAACGCTGTGCTGTGTTAATACTATTTACGTTGCGTTGTAATTACGGCTTGCTGTGTGGTGGCAATGTAGCCCAGGATGAGTTGGATTTAGTCGTTGGATTCAGTCGGTCGCGCCGCCGTGGTTCTGTTTAGACTATAGAGAAACCTGGACGCATGCGGGGGTTCGGATTAACGACCAGGCACTGGCGACGGACGGCCACCGTCGATGTTACCTGGAACGAATGAAAAACGAAGTATTTACTATGTCAGTGCGTTGCACAAACGCACGGCTTTCTCTACCCTGCAGATGGAATAAAAATACTAGCGTAATCACTGTCAGATTATCGTGACTGTGTTCGATCTTTAGCCAAATTGCGAAGTCGCATACTGGTGTGCATATAATTTAGCAAATGTTATCAAACATTTTGTGACGATTATTTTTAGTTTTTTTAGATATTCGCTGACTCCTGACTGTTTCATAGCTTGCTCATTTCTTTAATTTATTATTTTCATAGCAGCACTTGTTTTATTTCTTTTATTTTAGTTTCGTCTGACATAGGCTTAGTTGTTTTAGTCTACGCGCTAGGTCGCAGAACTGGAAGCTTGCATGTGTCAGCTTTTTTGAGCTTAAAATTTATCGTTTATTGCAAATAAAAACGCTAAAAACGTTTATAAACAGAAACAACGTTGATCACAGTCTGTGGCCCGGTGTAGCGGTGAGATCACGGCTGTGGGACAATGGTGGTCGACTGTCAGTCAACTGGTTGGTGTTAGTCGTCTGTGCACTGTGCGTGGTCGTCGTCGTCGTGTTGACCTCGGTCGCTGTCAGCAGATGTCGCACTGCCGCTGCCGACAGACAGACAAACCTCGAGGACAAGACGACCAGAAGTCTGACCAAGAGTAATAGCTACAAGTCCAGCCCCAGCGGTATGTTGCTGACCAATACGCTCCATCTACTCAGTTAAGCTCAAATTCCTTTACGCGCCGGCCTTCTTGAACCTAGAAGGTCGCGACTTAAACTGCTAAAATCTACGTTTAATGCTGACAATTTCGTATGTAGGTTGTCTTGGTGTACCTCTAGCCATTTCGTCGCAATTTAGCGTTGAAATGTGCGCTGCATCCGAAAATTGCGAAAAATTCAGTAAAAACCCCTTTTCGAGGGTTCAAGGTCGTTCAAGGTCATCGATGTTGATAAATCTAAAAAGCCTGTCACCAGTGCTTGTTATGATAAGCAGCATGTTTGTACCTATCTGCAACCAATACGTGCCAATAATGGCAAAATAACGTCTTTTTAGGGGGGTTCTTCTCTTTGACGGCCTCGTTCGAGGGGAACCAGGGGCACGAAATTTTGTCACGAAAAACTAGAGACCTTGATGCAGCCCACAGTGAAGACTTCGTGATTCTAGGTGTCGCCGTTTTGATACAGTGCCAGGTTGTGACGGACGGACAGACGGACAGACGCCCAGGCCATGGCTAAGACGCGCGAAGCATTCTGTTATCGCGCGTAATTGCAGAGACTAGGCTGAGTGTTCGCGTTTATGCCAGTTTTCATACGGTTCAGTTATCTTAAAAGTGCTCAGAAGCTGTTGTATGATAAATAGACATTACGTGAGCTATCGTATATCATTCATTATATAATAACGAATATATAGCTTAACGGAGGTAATAATAACGTCACAATGTTCGCAACAGTAGCTTGATGAACGTTTTACTATTTTGGCACATTTTGACTATGTTGGTTATGCAGTTCATTTAAAATGGCGCTGTGTGCGTTTCTCAAGTAATTGGAATCATTTATTGTTCATTTGTTAGCTAATCTAATCCAATCTAATCTATAAACCACTTTTATAGCGACCTAGATCACGCGATGGCGTCAAGGCGCTCAAAATACTATATACTATATATACTAGATAGCAGTGGACCGCTCTATAGCTGTTTGACATACGCTATAGTAGAAAAATCGTTAAAGTTAAAATTGCGTTAAAATTTTCAGCCGACCTTTACCTTTATTTTTTTGTAATAAACTTTGTATTATAAATGTGTTTTTAAAACTATGTGCTTAGTTACGAAAGAAAATAGCAAGTGTTCTGAAATTACATGTAGTTTTGATAAAAATTGCTAGATCAACTCTGTCAAGACGTCTTTTTGATGTACGTTGCTAATATCATAAATTTTAAGTGTATTGAGATGAAATTATGACAACATTGTTCTGTTTATTTTATTTTTACTTTATATGTGACTGCGATAAAATATACAGTTTTGTGTGACTACGAATAATAATTTTTTAATATTTATTTTGTACAAACTGTATACATACATAATAAATAAAAGGTATTTAATTAACCATTGTCGTGGTCTATACATTTTGATGCTTGCAATCAGAAATTTGCATATTGGGTGATTCGTAAAAAGTAAGGCCTTAACTTTCTACATTTATAACATTATCAAATATCAACCGATTTTTGAAGAAAATACTAACCAAATTAATGACAAGCTTAAAAGCACTAATTGCTAAAGTTAGCTACATTACGTCTTAAACGCGTCGCAAAATATAACTCAGCTTCAAAATACAAAAGGTTGCCTTATAAGTCATTGTATAGCCAACTATATTTTACAAGGTAGTGTAGCGACGCGTACCGGGCGTGAAAGGATATTTAACGATTACATAATTCAACTGCAAATTTACAGCAGAAAAGTTTTGAAAATTGGTAAATGCACGCAGTTGAACAACAAGTAATTTGAGCAAAGCTCATGAGACGCGCGACAGCCTTAGCAGTTCCTATTTGCAGGTTGTCTTGATCTATCCCTATCCATTTCGACGCAATTCACTTTCGAAATCTGCGCCGTAGCCACAAATTACAAAAAAACGCTAAAACCCATATTTTTGGGTTTAATGTCATTCAAGGTCATTAATGTTGACACCAATAAAAAGCTTGTCACTATTGCTTGTTATGATAAGCAGCATGTCTCTGCCTATCTGCAACCGTTTTCATGCTACACGAGACAATAGCGGTGAAATAACCACTTTTTAGGTTTAGCCGTCTTTGACGCTTGCCTGCACAGGTCTCTTTGAACCTAGGGGGTCGGAATTTAAACTGCTGAAATCTACGTTTAGTGCTGAAAATTTTATATGCAGGTTATCTTGGTCTATCTCCTGCCATTTCGTCGCAGTTTACTGTTGAAATGTGCGCTGCAGCCAAAAATTGCGAAAAATTTCACCAAAACCACCTTTTTCGAAAGTTCAAAGTCGTTCAAGGTTATCGATGTTGACAAATCTGAAAGCCCGTCACCAGTGCTTGTTATTATGTGCAGCAAGTCTGTACCTATCTGCAACCGTTTTCACATTATAAGAGCCAATAGTGGCAAAATAACGTCTTTTAAGGGGGTGTTTCTTTTTGACGCCCTAGTTCGAAGGGAACCCCCTCACCCAGGAGCACGAAATTTTGTCATTAAAAACTGGAGTTTTTGAGGCAGCCCACAGCAAAAATATCGTGATTTTAGCTTGCACCGTTTTGATACAGATCACGAGTGTGACAGACAGACGGACAGACGCCTAGACGATGGCTAAACGCGCGAAGCATTTCGTGGTCTGGCGTAAAAACGTAGAGCTTACCTTTTATCGGACCACTCTGTACAATATTATGTTTATAAAGCTGCATGCAGTCGATGAGGCGTGTGACGATGGTATAGGTTCTCCGTGCATGCGCAAAGAAGAGCAGATTCAGATGACGCTGCACACCAACGATGCGTGGGAGATTGACGCACATGACGTCATACTCGGCGCAGAGCTGGGACAAGGCGCCTTCGGGCTCGTCATGACCGGCTACTACCAGAACGAACAAGTCGCCATCAAAGTACTCAAAGGTTAGTGCTGTAAAATGTCAGTGTTGACGACCACCATCGAGTACAAACATGAGTGTTTCACTTGACGCGCGACTCGTCTTCTGTATTGTTTGTGACACACAATGCGGCAGCAACACGGCGCTATGAAAGTTGAGAGAAGATCAAGTCCATCAGGCTTGTAGAGTGTCAGTGAAGTACTGTGCACTATTCGCCCCTTAAGAGTTAATTTCCTCTTTGCCAACGACCTAATCGACCAAGTCAAGTTACGATCAGTGAAAACTTGAGTAAAAACTGGTTTCCAACGCAACGTACGCAAGGCAACGTGTTCAACGCACGCAATGTCGTCTTCCGACTGCCGATAATCTTGATCCGTTTCGGAAAGTCCAAAGTTGTTCGAACTCGTGCAGAGTTTTGGGCGTTTTTTGCCTTCATATTCTTTGGAAAAAGCTCCACATTTTGGGACTTTGGTTTTCAAATTATACCAATTTTTTCGATCATATTGCAAAGTTTCACAGCGATCGGCCGAGAAGCTGGGAGATTTTGCGCTAAAATAATAAAACGTCTAGAATAAACCAAAAAGGCCACCTGGCGAGCTATGGCAAGTCAGGGCGGCCTTATAACTCGCATGTAAGTAATTTACTACGACAAACAGGCATGCCGAGTCTGTAGATGTTGGTCAAAAGATACGCTGGCGTGACGACATGTCATTTGTGCTGCATGCTGGCTGGCAGGTGATGCTCTGCCATCACACCGTGACGAGCTACTGCGAGAAATCAAGCTGATGAAGCAGATTGGTCACCATGGCAACATCGTGGCGCTGGTCGGTGCGTGCACGGTCTGCGATCCAATCGCACTCATCATGGAATACATGGCCTACGGAAACCTGCAGACTTTCCTTCAGTGCGTACATACTGCTGCTGCGTTTAGATTAATTGTTTAATGGATTAGTCAGAGACGAAATTAGTTGATCTGTGGCCGCTAAAAGCACCGTTTAAAACTAATTTCTGCGCCGGATATGCTCCCAGGGGCTGCGGCACTGATGCTCAAATTAGCACGGGCTTTTGCAAATTGCGATGCAGCAGTCACGTAGTCACTTTATCAAAGCACGCTACATTTCCACTTCGAAGTCTTCGGTCAAAATGTGAGTCATATGAATTATCCAAAAATTTGATTTGAACAACTAACAGAATTACACAATTCAATCGCCGTACGCGATGCTAACTTGCGTAATGCGTTTATGCATAAACATGAAATGAAAACTGACAAGAAATTTGAGCTTTAATGCTCACGAGACGCGCGAAAGCCTATAACAGTTCCGGTTCAGTAGTTTAGCTGAAAATTGGGGTGTTCACGCTAAGTTAATATACAAATACCAAATTCTTTATCTGGATCGCATAACGATAGTAACGTGGCGCCACCTTGTGAATGATATAGACTTGTGTCGCAGCCCAAAATCGCCAAAAAATCCATAAAACCCCGTATTTTGGCTCTCAAGGTCATTCAAGATGATTGAATTCGGCGCCAATCGAGAGCCAGTGTACGACTTCCTATTAGTGATTAATAGTAACTTAGGCTCTGTCTCGTACCGTTACTGAGATACAGAGATTTATTGACCAAAAATCGCAAATTTTGCCCACCCCCTCTCATTTAGCTTCCTCGTTCGGGTGACCCCTTTCGAGTTTATGGAAAAGCTTTACGGTTCCTGAAACTAGAGTCTTTCAGGCAGCCGACAGTGAAGATTTGGTGATCCTAGCTTGCACCGTTTTTAACTATCCACCCGTGTGACAGAGAGATTACAGACAGACAGACGCACGGACGGACGGACAGACAGAATTGCGATGGCTAAGACGCGCTGAAAGCAGTAGCTGCTTTTGCGCGTAAAAACGGCACAAACGCAGCTCAGGCTTTTGCGAATTCTGGAGAGCACTGATCAACTGACCAAAACAATAGTGGGGCTCATATAATTAGCTTATTTTCCAAATAACCCAATCTCTGTGACATCGGTACCAGACGTTACGGACGGAAAAACAGACACATAGACAGACGGACGAACGGACGGAGAGACAACTTACGATGACTGCAATACCGCGCTTTGCACTACGTGAATCGCGCTGTAAAAGATTAAAAGACGATACTTAACGCACTACAAAGTCTACAGAGAAGAAGTAGAAGATTACACATAGACAGGTCCTTTTGCGAGAGCGATCATCCCCTTTCGGCGCTACAGCTCATCATCGTCATCGTCATCATCATACAACAAAAAGTTTAACGTGGCCTAAACTCGTGCTTGAACGTTGCGCAGGTTGCAGCTGCATGTTTATTGTATGGACGGTCGGTGCATGCTGGTGTTTAGACGATGTCGAATGGAAGGCTCAATGATACGAGGTGTCGAAGTCGGCTCGTCAGCCGTTCAGTATTGTCCACTGGATCAGCTGACTGTTGCGGGCGACACAACGTGGACCCTTACGCCAGCCGACATGCTTTCTTTCGCCCGACAGATCGCACTCGCCATGGTATGTTAAACCACGACCAATGAATGGGATAAGTGAGTGTTGAACGAACTTGCTCTGAAACTACAGACAGTGGTTTAATCGACACTCATCGGACGCTGATTAGGCCAAACGTTCGATAGTGTAAGCTTCAGTGTCGTTCGTTTGGTCACGCTTTAGTGCACCGGTTGAGTTATCAACCCGTATTACCACTGCAGACGTAATGCTAGTGATAGTGTGATGGACGGTACGAATGCGGCAGAAGAATAAGTAACAACTCTGGGCAAGTTGTTCATAGTCACACCCAGGTGACACATATGTCTCTGTTCACCAACCACAACCTGTGATGCTCTGCGACTGAGAGGGTAATCGAGGTCTGGCCTCCCACCGGAAATGCGTCGCAGACTCTGTGGTCTATCGTTTTAATGGCCAACAAAAAGAAGGTGAGCACGTAGGTTCCGTATGCGACACGGCCCGCTTTTCCTTTTACGTAAAACCGGGCATAGGTTTAGGAGCAAAAACACTAGCAAGATGCAGAGTGTATATAGCTGGTTGTGTGCTACGTATAGGAGCATCTGACGGAGAGAAAGTACGTCCATCGTGACCTGGCGGCACGTAACGTTCTCGTCGGCGCCGAGAAGGTCGTCAAACTGTGTGACTTTGGTCTGGCTCGTCTAGTAGACGCCGGCGACCAGTACTGTAAGCTGACGAACGGCCGACTGCCGCTCAAGTGGATGGCACTTGAGTCGATACGCGACCGCGTTTTTACGGCACAAAGCGATGTCTGGTCCTTTGGTGTCTTGCTCTGGGAGATCGCTACACTTGGTACCCGGCAACACTATTACTTGTAGTTAATAATAAAAAAGAGAAAAGAAAAAGAAGAATGCTTGATAGCATAGTATTAAGGCACTGAATCTGTGCGGTATAGGCTGTGGGGTCAATTCTCTCTCCTACTTTTTGTCCATTAGAGTTTTTGTTGACTCCAACAAACTTCCGGATTTCTCTAACCAGTGCAGTGGTTGCATTTAAGTTTGTAGTCCATAAGGCAGAAAAATAATATTACGACGATTTGCATAACTTCATGGAGTATTGGCGTGTAGCCTAAAAGGCTTTGCTTTTATCGATAGCACGATTTCTGAACTAACCTGTTTCATGCTTGGCGACGATCCTTTGTGTTTTATTCTATTGTTGTTGTGTTATGTTGTCAATTCATGTACTTCTGCCAGCTATCTTGAAAGAACCTGCTATTTTGTCGTCACTGTTTTTTTATTGAGTGAATTTCGACAACTTATTAATTAGTTCACCGAAAGTATTCATTTGCTTAGTGGCGAACAGACTGAAAATGGTGACGTTATTTTTCGTTTAGATGGAAAGTGCGATGCGCTTCGTTCAGTGTTTGTTGGTTACGTGAGAAATTGCGTGATGAGTCGACATAACTTAGTGAGACGCGACGCTGTTGCATATTTAATGACGCTACTAAACTGTGAACGCAATAATTGATCCAAATCGCATCAAACTAAACGCTGCGTACCGGTATTATCACAATTGATCACCGGTACCGGTGCTGCTTTAGTGCAGTGCTGCTGCGGTCTTTTGTTTTCGGACTGCATGCGTCTTGAAGACCACATTCGTCAGTTCTTAATTATTGATCATACGTTGTCACTAGGTTGAAATAGAATAGCAAAAATAATTTAAAAAATACGCGCAGTGCGCACTGTCGCAGCTTGTTCTACATGGTGTTTCAAAAAGGCACCCTTTTTGTTTCTGTTATAACTCAGTCAAATGATGATCAATTTGCATGAAATATTTACCAGATGTAGCTGAAAAAAAATTTAAAATATTTCGACAAAATGTGGTCGTGAGTTAAATATTCTTTGCTAGTCGTGATGTAATGCTGACGTCATAATGTGTCGTGACTACTTGTCTCAACTGGTTCTATCAGTTGTTACCCTGCTTCGACAGTGAACTTTATCTTGTTCACTAATAAAAATGTTCATCGTATCAGCACTAAGCAACATTGGGGAATAAAATCAGGCGTGTCACGATCCGAAAACTCAACTATCTCTCAAGCAGTGCGTGCTGGTGCACTGTTTTGCAGGAAGATGTAAAAGTTAAGCTATTGTCACAAGTGTGTGAAAGTGATCGTTTTGGGCGTTCTTTGTAGCTACAATGTTAAAACTTCAACAGTTTGTCATCAATGAACCAGATAAAGTTTGCCATCGACGCACTGCAGCAATTCAGCAGGACTGTCAGCACCGGTTGCGACAAGCCAGTTTGTACTCACGGCACACTATGACGTCAGCATTACGTCACGTTTAGCAAAGAATATTTAAATAACAGTCATACTTTGTCCTAATATTTTAAATTAATATTTTAGCTACAGTTGGTAAAAATTTCATGTAAATTGATCATTATTTGACTGAGTTATAAAAGAAACAAAAAGGGTGTTTTTATGAAACACCGTGTATACTATGTAGGCTAGGCTACGCTATGTAATTTAAAAGTAACACTGAACGATACCGGCATTTGTGATGTACAAAAATGTGATGTTATTTCTTTGGTAGGCAGTTCAGCAAGCTTATAATAATCAACAGAATAGGAACGTTGGTTAAAACTGAGTAACTAAATTTTCTGTTTTTAGCAAGTTACTGTTCAGTATGTTTTTGTTTGTATTTGACCATTTTGTGCTTGACGTCATGGCTTTATTGTTTGGGCGGCTGTGAGTGCAGTTTCTGTTTGTTCCAGTCGCGTTACTGCTGCATTGTGATGTTATTTTTGTATCAGTTGTGGCGAGTTAAATGACGATGGTGATGATGAAATAGAAATAGAAAACTTGACTGACTCAGTCTAACTGTTTGTCTGACTATGTGTGCAAAGGTGCCTCGCCGTACGCCAACATTGCTCTGGTCGATCTGTACCGACTGCTAATTAACGGATATCGGCTCGAACAACCGAAAACCTGCTCCGACGAACTGTAAGTACACTGTTCACGTATTCCTCCTATATGCGTGTATATTATGAACAATTTCCTGATTTTAAAAATAAATTTCAGTAAATAGAACTACATGGTTTAGTACTCAGTTAGAAGTGTAGACCCACAGGCTGGTTGTAGTTGCAGGGCCGGATTTAGCTGGTGGGAGGCCAGTGCCCAGCTATTACATAACTAGAGACATCTGAATAACACGAGTCCACAAACAAGCTGGTTACTAGCGCGAAGAAATTTAC
>Ga0056128_1009072_pt1 | contig 12517 bp, 7 predicted proteins | sample WorMetLIZISLAND2_FD_71113 | JGI IMG/M metagenome (GOLD analysis project Ga0056128, IMG submission 71113) | Marine gutless worms symbiont microbial communities from Max Planck institute for Marine Microbiology, Germany - Olavius geniculatus... ...
CTATCTGGCTGGGGTTAAGGCGGGGCACGTTCACCTCTGTCGGGTGGCAGGTAACACTGTGTGATCCCATATGACAAGTGACGCTCCGTAGCTCTGAGATGGGTTCGCTCGTCAGGAGCTATATGCGACCTTTTAACCTTTAGTGCTACCGATCATCTGCATTATATTTGGCGCACTGACAACATTTCATTTAAAGTCAAATAAATTTGCACAGTGTTGTGAATGAAACATCAAACAACTGCATTGTCTCATATGAATTGCAGTGAGATGGACACAAGTCACATTCGTGCACGTAAACCATTGAGTGAAGTTAACGAAGAGCCTGAGCTTACCGAGAATGGCAGTTTGTTTCTTGAGGAGCGACTGATGCAGCACCAGGACCGACGAAGCCTTGTGCTCTGGCGTTCACCGCTAAGAACTCTTTACTACTTTATGATGGAGACTTTTGTGTTGCTTCGTAAGCATGGTATAAGGTATGATAATTAAGTTGTTGATTGTTGATGTAAGTAATTGTATGGAAATCAGGTGTATCGTTAACCTCTTTTAAAATAGATTGGAAAGTTTTGACACGGATCTAGACACTGTTTTGTGATTTTTGATCATTTGCATGGAATTGCAAGTGATGGAGTGTGAAGTTAGCAGATTTAATTTGTTGTTTTTTTATTTGATGTTAGAAAGAAATAGCTATATGGAGGCATTCTGATGCACTCTCTAGTTTCCACTGTCTTATATTCTCTGTGTGTATAGTTGTCTAAAGAACTTAACTTGCAGCTGACTTTATAAGTGAGTTAATTTTAGTCTACCAGTTGCTTAATTATTAATTATTAATGTTGCATTTTTCTGTGAAGTTCTGATGTTTGTAGGTTGTTAAAGAGAAGAAAGCTGCTTGTGGGCCTTTTGTTTATAGCTGCCATATTTCTGTCGGTCTATTACAGTCCAGGACCTCACCAAAATGTGATTATTATTTCACTTTAGTGTGCAGTAGTCTAACACAGCATCTAAAGTGAATTTTTGTTCTTGTTATTTTTGTAGTTTCTACTGTCTGATATGACATTGTTACAGTAATCTCATACTGTACACAGTGTGTATACTTACTCTTGCCTAAGCTAGTCCCATGCACTGTGTTGTAATGGCCACATGCTGCCAAAACTTGTTCATCACCTGATAGTCTTATCTTTTGGTTTTCTCATATTGTATTCTGTTGAAACACACTCAAGATGAGCATGCAGGTAGGCTACATCAAAGCCATAATTTTACTTCAACAGAAACATGACAGAAAATCATATGCTGTCTGTCCTATGTTGTCATTATATCTTGAATCTGGTGAATAGGAGGAATTCCATTTCATGAATTATTTGAGGTTAGGTTGCTCTTGGGTATTATGGACACTGACAGTGTTGTTGTGTAATGTGTACATGGTTTGATTAGTGATGTTTTTTCAAATCATCGAGTGGTATGTTGCAGTATGTTGATTCAGTCTGGAAGCAGCTGGTTTGGTGTGCTTACTGGGTTGGTCTTGGTGTTTTGTCATCTATTGGTCTTGGCACAGGCTTGCATACATTTCTGCTGTATCTGGTGAGTTTCATATTTCAACAGGCTTCAGTATTTTCCTATGTGTAAGCTTTATTTCATTATAAACCAAGAGTCGTAAACAGTACAATTTTAAAAACATAAAGTAGAAGTATAATTTGGTATACCATAATTTGTTTTGTGGTATAGTGCATCCGTGCTTCATCTTACATGCATTGTGTTATTGCGTTAGTGGTTTAGTTTTACTGAACTTGTACACTTGTACTGTGATTGGTTGATGAGTTGGGCTATACTGTGTTTCATAAAAAAAGGACCCTTTATTTTTTTATAATTCACTCAAATGATGATTAGTTTACACTAAAATTTTTACCGGTTGCAGCTACAGTAATACTAATTCAAGATATTTTAACAAATGATTTTGGCAGTTGATTAAATATTCTTTGCTAGTCGTGATGTAATGCTGACTTTATAATGCGTCGTGAGTACAAGCTTACTTGTCTCCTTGTCTCAACTGGTGCTCTCAGTTGCTACCCTGCTTCGATGGTGAACTTAATCTGGTTCGCTAATGAAAAGTGCTTAGCAACTGAGCAACATGGGGACATGAAATCAGGTGTATCGCTATACAAAAACTTAATCATCTTGCAAGCTTGGTGTCCTAGTGCACTGTCTTGCTCGAACTTGTGAAAGACCAGCTATCCCCACAGACACTTGGTGTGATCACTTTGTGATCACTTTGATTTTTTTTGTGGCTGCAACTGTAAAACTTCAAAAATTTGTCACCAACGAACCAGATTTTTCACCATCGGAGCAGGGTAGCAACTGACAGCCCCAGTTGAGACTAGCAAGTTTGTACCAGTGACACATCATGACATCAGCGTTACATCACGTCTAGCAAAGAATATATAATCAACTGTCATATTTTGTTACAATATTTTGAATTATTATTTCTTTAGCTACAACTGATAAAAATTTCATATAAATTGATCATCATATAAGTGAATTGTGAAAAAAACAAAAAGGGGTCCTTTTTATGAAACACCGTGTATATGTTGTTGTATGACAACTAGACTTTGAATGGCCATAAGCAGTTTGTTAATATTTATGAGTCTGTATATATGGGTGGCACTGGTGGTGCTGAAAACGTTTTTTGGTACCAAACGCTTAACCATAACTTTAACCTAACCATCACCAAAAACTACCAATTTTCAGTAGTTTTCATTTATTTGTGGTAGTTTTCGGTAAATAATAACTATCGTCACCTTGTATATAGTGCAACTGCAGTTGGAGCCATATCTGATCTTAATTACTGCAGACTTATTACCTGGTATGCACTCAGCTGCCCTGTATGTTGCACTGCTGGTGCATGTTTTTTTCTATTAAGTCAGGGATGGTTCTTAAACTGTGTGTTATGTTGAATCGTGTGTCAGGGCCCTCACATTGCTGCTGTGACGCTGGCTGCATTCGAGTGCATGTCGGTCGATTTTCCGTCACCTCCGTATCCCGACGAGTAAGCATTCATTCATTTGTTTGTCTTTCTACTCACTTTGCTATACTCGGTACTCCATTGTGAAATGTGAAACACTCACGAAGTGTTGAATCTGTTTTCATTACTGTGATACATTTGTGTCAAAAACTGGTTAGGTTGTTTTCTTATGGGCCACATGCAGAGCCAATATTAGCATCATGTTTCACAGAGTCATAGATGGTCAACATTGTTTTTACATATTGTGTAAAATTAGATTATATTGTAATTCGTGGAATAGAAAATTTAGCAGTTGCTATCCGTTTTTGTCTTGCAGTATTATATGTCCTGATAATGAAGGTGACAGCATGTCGTTATGGACAATAATGAGCAAAGTGCGAATTGAAGCATTTATGTGGGTATGTGCCCATTTCTTTTATGAACCTCACATTAAATGGCATCATGTATAGTATACATAATGACGATGTGATGCCGTATAGAAACTTTTATTTTATTTTTTTATTTTTTTGCTCGTTTGCTATTTATTTTTGTTGTAGCAGCAACGTTGTATGTATTATAATATCCAAGAAAACATGGAGATGTTTGTAAATTTGAATTACGAAAGTAGGCAAACATTGTAATAGATAGCAAAATTTAGTAGCTGAGCAAAGTCCGACAGAGATCAAGCAGCTGCAGGTTTTTTTGTATGGTTCAGGTAGGAGTCTCCGTGTGGGTTTAAAGAAATTGTAGTCAAAGCCTGCAAACAGGTGGAATGGCTCTCTGTCATATTTAATTAGGAAAATAGTACTTAATCAAGCATAGCCATAAGCAAGTTGAAAGACGATGGCAAAATAAGGCAATAACCAGTTTTAAACACGAACCACGACTATGACATATGTGTTATATTAACAGTAAAATGCACTTTAGTCTTACTTGAAGAAATTGGACATTTTTTATCAGTTAGTATTTCAAAAAAAGTTTTATAGTTGTATTTGTTTTGCAGTGAGCAACTAAGTCTGTGTAATTGGCTAGGTTAACTAATGGTGCCCTGTTGCTTATTTGCTCATGGCTGTTTGATGTAATTTCATGAATTTAAATATGGAGTAGCTTTTGCTGGTTGATGCTGCTTTCACAAAAGGCGAATTTTTGAGACTTTTTCAGTTTAAATGAGAGTGTGAACTTTAAAATGTTTTAGATTGCTAACTGGTTTTGTGGCAATGTTATTGTCTGTGATGTCAAATGTGATGTGATGTTTTGGAATGAATGAACGTTTATTTGTGTTGCAGCCTGGATTGTAACGATACATGTTGCATAGAATAATGTTCAAGAGTTTTTGAAGACTACAATTGATTAAGCATTTTGTGTAAGCGAAGCAGACGGTGTCTGTGATGTAGGGTGCTGGAACTGCTATCGGTGAACTGCCGCCATACTTCATGGCTCGTGCTGCACGTCTTTCAGGTGAAGTCGACGAAGATGAACAGGAAATAGAAAATCTGCTGCAGGAGCGAAGGGAGCATCCATCTGAGCTGGTGAGCTGAGCTGTACATTGTACTGATGAATCACTAGTTTCTGTGCTTTTTCTCTTAGATGAAAAGTCTCGTCAAAAATGACCTGTAGTTTTTATTAGCCAGATCGAATTTGCATATTTTTAGAAAACTTTTTCTAATTCACTTCATTAGAAAAATTTTCATTCATAAATGAAGTTTGAAGCTGAAAACGATTTATTAGAAGTCAAGACTTCCTCTTTCAAGGTCCGTAACAGTAGGAAGTATAAAAAGTCATTCAGGTGACAAGGTCTCGATATGATTTTTGAGAAAAAGAAACTTTTCTGAGGTAATCATTGCCACTGTGTTTCACTATTTATTCTATTTATTCTATTATTTTCAGCAACTTTGTCGTATTGTCTCCCAAGATTAATACCGGCTGATGTTAACACCATTGTGGTGCGATGTGCATTTGTTTAATACATTATGTTATTTGTTTTGCAATTGTGTAGAGTATACTTGACAGAGGAAAGATATTGGTGCATAATATGATCCAGCGGGTTGGCTTCATGGGCATTCTTCTCTGTGCTTCGGTTTGTCAGCTTATCACAATATTTCTATCATCTTTTGGTAGTGGTACATGGCTTCCATTATTATGTGTATGTATGTGCATTTTGCCTGGAAAGGCTGTCCCTGAAATGACCTATACTGTGTCGAGTGGGACGTTAAACCCTACACATTCACTCACTTTAGTGATGGTAAGATGCTGAAGTAGAGTGATATTACATTAAGTCTCGAACTAGTGACGGTTCTGTCTGTATAATACTAGGTAATAATACAACGAGAACCAAAGTTATTTGGTGGAAGAGGAAATCATACGGGGTTGGCAGTGTACAGTTTAATCATGTGTTTCGGAGTTTGTGTATTTTGCTTGGGGCTGGAAATAACATAGGTTTTTAAAGAAATTTTTTCATTCAGGTTTTTCAGATTTTCTGGTTTAACAAAATCTTTTCGTTCCATGGGGATGAGGCGGCTGTCTAATTAGGGATGCTGGTTATATGCAAATATGCGATCGCATATGGGATCGCATATTTTGCCAAAACTTGCATATCGCATATTCTTCCGCATATAATGGTTGCTGCATATCCCAAAATTTGGATATATTCGCACATATGCCACACATTTCCGCATATGCGATCGCATTTTTCAGAATTTTTCTTGTCCAACGTTGTTTTAAGACCGTTAAATATTTTTTGCAGCTAACGATTACCGGTATTTACAATTAGATGTTGAATAAATTAAGTCGAAAATGTCAAAACTGTGCAGAATAGGCCTATTAATGATCATGCAGCATATATTTTGCATATATGCGCCGCATATTTTGCCAAATTCTGCATATTTTCCCATGTATTTTGTCTCAAAAAGTTTTACATATTTTAAGAAAATTTTCCGCTATAAACCAGCATCCCTATCCAATACAGTGTTATGTGGAGTCACACGAGTATCGCTACCGATACACGTTCTGTACTGTGGCGTAATAACAGTGACAAGTGTGGACAGACTACACCATGCTGTCATCTGACAGTAGCCGGTGTTGCTGGTGTTTTCAGCAATAAATTATTATTTTGAAGTTCACCAACAGTAATGCAGTTTTATTGATTAATATAAATAATAACTTGAATGTAGAAAACACCCTGCTTTTACGTTCCAGTTTATGTATTGGGTGTATCAAAATATTCTCTCAAACGAATTTATCGGGTCTTCAGTTTACACTGAATAAATTAATGTCAGTCCTGTTTGTCAGGATCATGTGTGGCATTGTGCATGTGAATGTTATATGCAGATACCAAATCCTTTGTTTGACCTTGCTGGCATTACATGTGGACATTTCCTTGTTCCGTTTTGGACCTTCTTCGGTGCCACGTTGGTCGGCAAGGCACTGATCAAAATGCACATCCAGGTCACTTGATTTTCATGCTGTTTTTAGGGTTTCATCAGTAGATGCAGTAAACAGTCTTTTTTATCTTTTGCTTGACAAGGCTGTTTTTCTGCTTTTTTGCCTGTTCCTAATGAGTAAGGGAGGAGTTGATCTGGGGGCCAACCAATTAACCCAGCAAATGGTTCTTAAAATAGTTTTTGTTTTCTTGGTTTGCTGCTGAAGATATCTTAGTGACTGTTGATGATAGTGAGTTAAAATATGACACAACATACAGAGTAGTCATGTTATGTAGCTTCTAACCTTAGAAATACTGTTCAAATCTACACAATTTTGTACAGAAATCAAAGTCATTTATTAGATAATATTATCATAACAGTTGTTTGTGAAAGTAAACTATTTGCTACTGCGTTACACATTGTTAGTTTTTGAGAACAGTAGAATTTAGAAAGTACTTTTGTTTGTCTGAATATTTTGCAGAAAGTCTTTGTGATATTTGTCTTCAGTGAGCACCATGTGGAACAAGTCGTTGCTCTTATCAAGTATGCTCCTTTGCTTCTGCTGCACTCTGCACTTCAACTGCTGTAGATATTTATTTAGATGGAATTACATGAGGTGCACTCATTGTCCACCTCTCTTAATTTATGTCATTGCTCCACCGTGTTAAACGCAGTTGTATCATGTATCATGTAAATAAAATATGCTGAGGTATTGTCTCCAGTAAACGTTCTATAACGACTTCATTGTGTACACAGTAAACTAAAATGTGGTTCATTTAGTGGAATTATAAGTTCACATAACAACTCACTTCCATATTTTTACAATTTTTGTCCATAGTACCCCTCATACTTTGCTCAGATGCAAAGGAAAAACTTTACCTTTCAATTTTTGCAACTTGAATTTCTTCACAGTCAAAATAGTGATATTTTGTTAATCTGATTATAACTAATATCAATAAAATATTCAGTAAATACCTGCAGAATTTGCCATTTTTAGGCACATTCCATACTTTGGACCGTCACTGCAAGCACCGTTCAAAGAATATCTTGTGAAACAGAAGATAAAGCTTCATCACAAACGTGGAGCTTCAGTGGCAGCAGTAAGTCATCTTATGATGTAGTTGTTACTTAATGTTTAGATGGAGTTACACTGTTCAGAAAAAGAAACACCCACTCACGTTTTCTTTTATAGCTCCATGCAAAATGTTTAGATTTCCACAAAATTTCCAGCGAATGTTTACGAGGAAACAAGTATCCATTTTTGGAAAATTTAAATATTCTTTGCTGCCAATGACGTCATGCTAACATCATATTTTCGTGTTTGTAAACTGTGGGTTTTACCATTGAAGACAGACAATTGATAAAATGTTAAAACACACCAATTGATCACTGTGCTTACTGAACCCAAAAATATGCTAATCCGTCGTGCATTTTTCCATTTTGAACTGTTTCCGTGGTTTGTCTTTCACTAAGTGTGAGATCCTTAATTTTGTTGATGTTGGCAGGCGATGGCATATGCGCACTTTCACTGCGTGGATGACCACTTGCCCACTATCAGTCATACGGCTTGATATTGCTGCTCATGTTATTTTTTATTTAAAAGTTTTATTCCATCAATATTTAATTGTCTGTCCATTATCCAGAAACATCTTGCACAAACTTGCACTTCTATAACCCTTGCTGACTCGCAAACATTTCATCAATTATATGTCTTTAGTGGTCAAACCCACAATTTAGAAGCACGGATTTATGACGTCTGCATGACGTCATTGGTAGCAAAGAATATTTAACTTTTTCATCAATAGAATACCTATTTCCTCCTAAACATTACTTGAAAATTTTGTGGAAATCTAAACATTTTCCACGGAGATATAAAAGAAAACGTGAGTGGGTGTTTTTTTCTGAACACAGTGTCAGTGTAGTGGCCGGAGGCATTAAGTTTCCAGAGTGTTCGTGTGTGCATGCGTGAGTCCCGAACGAACATTGTTAGCAAGATGTCTTGGGTATTTGTTGACGGAATTTGACCAAACTTTCACCACTAATGGACTTCGGGGCAAAGATAAATACCTCAGGTTTTGGGGTCAAAAGGTCAAGGTCACGGTGGGGTCAAATATGTTCCGAAATGCACTTTTTTGCCTTGTAGTTGTCACCTGTCGGCGGGGGCATAATATTCGGAGCCGATACCACCATCTAGTTTGATGTTGTAACCAATGCTGGTAATAATTTATGTGTAAGTAAATTATTGCTGTAGAGTTGTACGTACGTGTAAACCAGTTTTGCTGTGTCAGGGGCATTGTTTTCATGAATTGTGTGCTTCCATACATGATGTTGTTTCTGCAATGTCTCTGGCATTCATTGGTGTATTTTTAACGTCGTTTTTGTTGCCAGTGTTTCCACAATATCTTGGGGGAAAAGTAAGAATTGGTTAGGTTTTGTAGTAATGTAATTATTAAATACTTCAGGTTTTTATGCCATTCTTTCAGTGGCAGTGGATCATCCAATCTGTAAAAGACTTGTTGCAGTTTACAGGTTAAGGTCAGTCACAGCTTGGCAAATGTTGGACACACAGTCAGAATGCAAACAAGTAATCAGGAGCACAATTGCTGTGTGTTTTTATGTAGTGAATATTATGTACTGTTGCAGGAATCAAGCTGGTTGTCTTGGCTCTATGAGAAAGTTGTGATTGTCATGATAGTTTACTTTGTCATCTCTATCGTCAACTCCATGGCGCAGAGTTACCACAAACGCCATACAAGACTGTTCACATCTGCACCAGTGAACAGTAAACCAGAGAAACGCTTCTGAATACTGGGGGAGCTGGCCCAATTCATTTTCATAAGTCATTGCAGTAAAAAAATAAGAGCGAAAACAGAAAGTCAGTCATCTGTATTTTGTCTAGAAATGATGAACGAAGACAATATGCTGCTGACTGTGAAGAACACTATCTCTTAATTTAAACATGTCGAGCTGTATAACAATAGGATTAATGCCATTGCATTCAAACACACTGCCATTGCAAGGGTTCTATAATGCTGATTTGACATAATGATTGTCATAATTTGAAGCCGTAACTTATGTACATACCGCAGAATTGTTGTATGCTAGTATTTTTCTACGTCCTTGCCTGCGCTGCAAATGCTTCCAGAATTGAGTAGTTCTGGGCATTATGCATAGAATTGAAGCCTCATATTCTTACAGATCTGAAAGAGATATGGGCATTTGAAATAAGCTAATCGGTTTTGTCAGCTTGTCATGTCAGTGATTTAGATTTGTGATTTGTTTTGATTTTCATTGTTAAAATGTATAACTATTGTTAATGCATACATTCATATGTGAAAAGTAATCTTTGAATATAAGGCATTTTCATTCTTTGGCTTCAAGGATTTTAAGCATAATGCTAAGTAATTTTTAGCTCAAGACAATAATGGTATGTCTGCTGTAAGAGAAGAACTCCTCTGTGTCATTCATCAGTACTCAAGCAATCGCTGAATGACTCAGCAGTAAATTCTTTTGTAAAAAAACCTTGTGTATATGCCAATCATTGTGACGTTACACGAACATTTCCAACGTCCCGTGTTGTTAGTGATATCTTTTACACTGTTTGTTCACGTGATGTTTGCATTTTTGTGATTTGTTACGAATGAATATTTTGGTCGTAAGTAGGCATTTTGCTCATACATTTCTAACGGCCAGAATGGCTGTGTGCAGTGGCGTCGTGGGTTTAAAACATAGGCAGCGCCGGACCACTGAAAGTTGCAATTTCCAACAGACACTACAAGATTGAAATTTCTGACAGGGGATATTATAGATGCTCAAAATTTCATTTGGTCTTAAATTTCTCCAAAGTGAGAGGGGGCAGTTGAGCCCTAATAGATGAGAACGTTCGAAGTCTAAATTTAAAGGGCAGTTATTGTCGACCCATCTGCCACGACACCGACTGTCAGAGCTGGTGACACGCCAGTGCCTACTCACAGCATTCATGTAAGAATTGGCCATACCATAGTTATTTATCAGACGATCATCCTGCCTTTTTTCTGCAGCATATGGCATTACTGCTATTAACTAGTTTTTCTCCGAAAATTTTTTGCAGAAGTTTGTTCTGTTTTGTTAGGATGTGTGCTTTGTATACAACGTGTATTAGCATACTATGGATGTGAAATCTGTTCATTATGCATGAACTGTCCATGATGTCTGTCTCTGCTGCATGGCTTGAAATTAAACAAAGAAAATAATTATGTCATTATACAAACATACAGTAACTCATTACTGTGATAATTATCTGTGTTGTAACTGCATGGAAAATTCTCACAGTATGCGATTGCATTTCTCAACTTTTACTCTTCACGCGCTACGTTCCTAATGTAGAGAAGAGGAGTATATAAGATCAGTGTAGTGTTGAGGACCGACCAACGACCGACCTCTGTTCCTGGAAGAGCCTTCCTGGAAGAACTTCAAACGGCCATATCTCCATAACGGTGCTAGATAGACGCATGGTCACTATGGACCACCGATAGGAAGTCACCCCTGGGAGTCGAATGGTCACGTGACCGATGATGTCACACGACCCCAAAAGGTCAGCCTCGTGACCCCATTATCTTTGAGGTGCCATATCTCCGTAACGGTGCCAGATAGACGCATGCGTTGAGGTATAACAAGACAAGTGGCAACTAACGTCATCGACCATTATTGGAAATTTTTACCTCAGTTGCTAAAATCAGGCAGTATTTTATGAACTTCGGGGAGACAATTTCCAATAACAATCTCGACGCCAGTCACTATTAGTATACTGGTAATATTAAACAGGTCTCAATTAGATGCCCGGTCTCTAATACAAACCGAAAGGAACAAAAAAGCTCTAAAAAGAAAACGATGCGTGCTAGAAGTACATTATATTGGTCACAGTCTAATAATATTTCTTGTTAAATTTTCTCTCAACGGCCCAACACATAGTCATACATGAGCTATGTACCAAATTCACCCACTGTAAATGCATTTACTGCAGGAATCAGTTACCTGTGATCAAAAAAGTGCAAATGTACATTTTATGCTGCACAGTTTTTATTACTGTGTTGTACTGTTTTAAATATTCAGATTTATGCATATTGTTTGTTAGTATCAGGCTATGTGTTTATTTTTATCCACTCTGACTCAAGAATTGCCAGTTAGTACTATTACATCATCATGTGTTATTACATGTACATGCAGTTCACATTCGTTGACCAAATGACTTTTGACAGATTACATTACCGTACCATAATGTTCCCAGAGTCATAAGACGGAGTATATTCATGCAGTGTTTCCATTTGTTGCATGTGTTACACGATACAGACAGTATCAGTTATAGCAAAGTGGTTTTGGTACGATCGTTGAGGCTTATGTTGCCTGTAGGCTCAGCCCCACAGGTCAAAGGTAGTACTTTTCCAGCTAGAATACCATCAATCTCTGGTTAGTACCAAATCACACTGCTTGGTGTCACAGGCACACGGACAATGCACTATAACTAAGGTGCACTATAGCTAAATTTTACTAGCTATATCGAGCAGGGATAAAGTACTTCAATCAAAGCCAAGTGAAATAATAAAGAACCATCTCTTCTGTGTATGATAGTATGCTTATGGTGATGCAGTACTTAAGGTTATAGGGTTAATTATAGGGTCAGTGCTGGCGGTAGATCAGCGATCTCACACTAGAGAGCAGAAAATTACTAGCGGTAGATCGCCATTTATCTAACTACATTTACCTTGTTGTTAATGTAAGAATGCAATCACATTTCTTCACTGCATTGCTAAGACTAGTTGGAACTGAGATGTTATCAATTACCAAGCATTAAATAAAATTTATTCAAAAGCACTATAGTTCTAAGCTTTGGCTTGAGATGGACTCTGATATAATACTGAATAATCCTGATTTAAATACGTCACAGTGTCATGGCATGGTTTGTAGACCTTCTATGTCTACCAGGCATATAAATACTACCAGCTTCCCAATGTCAGATGAGTGTCGATGCGCTGACCATAAAGTAACAACACGAATGAAATCTGATGCCAATACAACCGAATGAAAGAACATGCCGGCTCGGACGTCGCCCGGTCAAACAAGGTCCGCG
>Ga0056128_1009073_pt1 | contig 12516 bp, 7 predicted proteins | sample WorMetLIZISLAND2_FD_71113 | JGI IMG/M metagenome (GOLD analysis project Ga0056128, IMG submission 71113) | Marine gutless worms symbiont microbial communities from Max Planck institute for Marine Microbiology, Germany - Olavius geniculatus... ...
ATTTGGAGATCCTAGCTTGGACCGTTTTTGCCTGATCCACCCGTGTGACAGACAGACGGACAGAATTGCGATGGCTAAGACGCGCTGAAAGCATGGCTGCTTTCGCGCGTAAAAATTCACTAAAAAATTCACTAAAATTCATTCAACAGGGGGCGAGAATTTCACGTGTAATTTAGTACGATTTGTGCATAATATTAAAATTACGGTTTTCGCCTCTATTCAGTTACGGTTAACATAGGCTTAGGGTTTAGGGTTAGGGTTAGGGATCGGGTTAGGGTTAGCATTTGTCAAAGATTTATGTGACAAAAATGCACACCATAAATTAGTGTACAATATGGACAGACGAATCATTACGCAACATTCACATTCACCATGGGGCGACAATTTCACGTCTAATATAGTACGATTTTGTGCTTAATATTAAAATTACGGTTTTCGTTTACAAAGATAAAGGTTATGGTTTTAGGTTATGGTTAGTGTTAGGGTTAGCGTCGTAGCCTCATGGGTCGGCAGTCCGGCCAAGCAGCTCATCAAGCTCGGAACTTGGATAGCTCACTGCGCTTGGCGGCGATAAACAGTTTTATCAGATTTACGTACTTATTATTTTTAAAATGTTGACAGGCCTATCGCTATCGATCGATATCGCGGTTATAAAAACGTATCACATCGATATCGTATCGAAATTGAAATTCTGATATCGAGTCATCACTACTCAGAGGCTCCGCTGCCTCAGAGCCGTGTCACCGTGTGCGGCCGGTGCGGCGCTCTGGGGATAGGCATTGAGCAGTAATTTGTACGATCATGAGGCCTAAAATTATCGTCGATACTGAAATTATTCAAAGACTTGAGAGTGAGTTACTTATGCTGCGAGTTGTGACCAACTATGCGTCCACGGTCTACAGGTACCACACCAGTCGGACCCGCGCCATGCAGTCCCGCTCCGTATTTTGAAATTCAAATCAATAGTCTGCGTCCGACTGTGTAGACATAACTTACTTACTTGTTCTCGACCTCGCAAACCGGTTAAATCCGGATTTTATGTCACGTGACCGAAGAGTACGCATGCGCGACGAAGTGGTATAGAAGCGAAGCGTAGGTTGAGGAACGATGAGTAGTTTGATTCGGCTTGCAACGAGTAATGTAGCGGAAAAATTAGTAGCGTAAAAATTACGAGTGCGATGTCCGAGGAAGCTACAACTACAGCTACAGCTACATTACAGCTGCAGCATGACGGCAAATCAAACGTGTTACGCATTCGGCGTGGGGTAGTGACCGGAAGAAATAATATTGTTGTTGACTTTTGCAAACAACTGCCGAGAAATCAAGATGATGCCGACGTCGACTGTCTTAACAAACATGTTGTCAACAGAATCGCTCAGAGTACAGACTTTATTTGCTCACATTCAAACTGTAGTTATCATCACAAGTCTGAAACGCGGTATATTCTGCATGCCAGGTCGCACATATCGTTTGAAGTTACTCCTGATGCTCTGTATGATACTGAATTCCGGTGGGAAAAAGGGAGGTACACGTGTTCCAAGTGTCCAAGAACGACAACCGACTGGATATCCTTTCGAGAACATATACGTCATCATATTGTAGAAAAACCGTACAAATGCTCATTATGTATGATTGCCATTACGTCGGTGCCAGAGTTACGACTGCATTTCCAGAAATATCATTTTGGGAAACAAGCTGATTTCGAGTTTAATGGTAGCGTTTATGACTTAAATATTCTTTTGGGTATGCTATTACCAGAAGCTAATCCTGTCACAGATTCGCTGAACATCAGCTTTAAGGTACCAGAAAATACGAAAACGAGAATTTCTGGTTCATACGTGTTAGGTGATAGGCCTACACATCCAGTTGATGGCCTGGTGAAGCATCTAGTTCTTGATGACAACTCAGCCACTGAGCAACAAGGTCATAGTGGCACTGTTGAACACATTAAACGTGGAAAGTATGAATATACCCATGGCACATACAGATGCATTACATGTTGTTTCACTACAAAAACAGACAAAGTCTTTGCTCGTCATGCATGGAAACATATTCATGATGGATGGCAGAGTACTTGTACACATAACACCAGAAGTACGTCATCCAGCGAATGTGCAGTTGTGAATGGCTTGCTTGTAATGTTAAAGAGAGTTGCCCTGGCCCGTGTCGTTGACAACATGACGAAGAAGATTGTGTCACATGAAACTGTGTCAGTTGCTGACAGCCAGGAATCTGAGTCACCGGAAGATGCTGCTGTTTCTGTTACAGCTCAAAACAGTAAGTATTATGATTAAGGTAATTTCGAAATCTGCGCAATCGCATTTTCCCCGGAGAGCGTTTTCGTATACCTAGAATACCTACCTTTGCCGAACAGTTTTGTACAATTTCTCATAAATGAACACTGGCACAAACTCTAACCACTGACCCTATCCCTAACCCTAACCCTAACTGACCCTAGGTATGCGAAAACGCTCTCCGGGTCTGGGAAAAAATGCGATTGTGCCTTCAAAATCTGTATTGAGGAGTAAACATACATAAGTAGATGTTATCAAAAAATGTTAAAATGTTTTGTACTTTTGTCAAATTTAAACATTTTGTTACTAGTGCATTTTCTGGCAGAGTTGAAATAAATAAGTTCTGTTGTGCTAAGGTCAAATAAAAAGGTCATGGTTTTGTATATGGTAAAAATACAATTTTTGGTGGTATGACTACTACATTGGATGGTTAGAGTTAGGGTTAGGTTTAGGCTATCTGATGGGACGATGGTAAAAAGCGGATGTGTGGATCTGCGGATGTCGCAACAATGTTAGGGCTGGAGTTAGCGATAGGGTTAAGATTAGAGTTAGGATTAGGGTTAGGGATTAGGACTAAATATTATTAGGAGATGGTTAAACTAATAAATTACAGGTTAATTACAGCGTTACCTGTTGCAACATACGCAAATTCTGATGTGGCAACGAGGGTTGGTCGGGAGAAAATGCGATTGACAGCATTCAATGGCCCATCCCCGAAACCTCCCTATAGATGCAAAAATCTCGCAGATATCTCTTACACAGACCGAGTTATAGCCAATTTTGTCCCAAATTCCGTTGCCATGGTAACGGGGGTCGGTCGGGGGGAAAATGCAATTGGCAGCATTCAATGGCCCATCTCCGAAAAAACCCCTTATAGATGCAAAAATCTCGCAGATATCTCTTACACAGACCGAGTTATAGCCAATTTTCTCTCAAATTCTGTTGCCATGGCAATGGGGTCGGTCGGGGGAAAATGCGATTGGCAGCATTTAATGGCCCATCCCTGAAAACCCGTTTATAGATGCAAAAATCTCGCAGATATCTCTTACACAAGTTGAGTTATAGCCAATTTTGTCTCATATTTCATTGCCATGGCAACCAGGGAGGGTCCGGGTAAAATTAAATGACACCATTAGATTGGCCATCCCCAAAAACCGTACCTCGTATTGGAACCCTGTCATTAAAATTTGAAAATACATTGTGTGTAAAATTGGGCAAAATTGGGAAATGTGTCAAATTTTGTCAAACTCAAATAAAAAAAAATGCATTCAGGTAGGCAGACGCTAGGGTTTTTATAATCTGTCCCATGATGTGCTATTGCAGTTGCACAGGTATATACTACAAGAAATCTGAGCTAATGTTCATGAGATGCACAAGTTTCTATAGAAGTTCCTGTTCGCAGGTTGTCTTGGTCCATGTCCATCCATTTTGGCACACTTCACTTCTCCACAGCCGAAAATCACAAAAAATCACCAAAAACACCTATTTTGGGGGTTCGAGGTCATTCAAGGTCATCAATGTTGATACCACTAAGAAGCACATCACCAGTACTTGTTATAATAGGCAGCATGTCCGTGCCTGTCTTCAACCGTTTCACGCCAGGCAAGCCAATAGCAGTAAAATAACGTCTTTTTAGGGGATGCCCTTCTTTCTTTCCCTTGTTCAAGGGGACCCCCTCTCACTCAACGGCATGAAATTTTGTCACGAAATACTAGACTCTAGGCTGTTATACGGTGAGAACGCGAAGTTTATCTCACCTGGGTTTGCATTGGTACCTGGACGTGGCAGACGCCAAGACAGACAGATGGACAGACAAACAGAATTGTCGTAGCTAATACGCGCTATAGAGCTATGCTAGCTCTTGCGCAGAAAAAGTGGATGGAGGCATACAGAACATACGTTCTGTCCAGTTTAGTTCCCGTTGTTGCAGAATGTTGTGTCGGATGATATATTGCAGGTGATGATTCCTTGCCTGATGTGCTGCACGCTGTACCAGGAAGTGAGCCTGTTGGAACTGAATTGCCAGCTCACAGTACAGGTTTTACTCAAGAACAGGTTATGCAGACATCCAACAGTGACGGAAATATAGTAATAAGACATGATCAGGATCCTCTGAAAGAACGTTGTCAGAAGTGTTCTTTCACATGCAACAATGCGATTCAGCTTGAGGTTCATATGAAGAGTGGACATCAGCCTGGACCTGTCAAACTTGCCAGTTTCCGGTGCCCCGAATGCAGTATGAGTACAGTGAAAAAGGAAGTACTTTTCTGGCACCTGTCACACCACATTGGAAGTCATTCATTCATATATTATGGTTGCAGTCGTTGCAGTACAGAGAAGCAGCTTGCTACGGATGTGCAGGCGCATATTGCCAAAAAACATGCTGATGAGCGGTTACGATGCAGTTCTGTGCAACGTGTGGAAACAGTGCACTATCTGCAGAATATTATGAAGTGTCCTGTTTGCAATGACGGGCTCGTATGGAAGCAGATCTTCATCGCACATTTACAGGATAAACACGGACTTTCAGATCTGACAAGTTATTTAGATTCAAAGTATGGTGAGGATTTTCCGCATTTACTCTCATTTCCAGGTCACCTGTTGAAGTCCAGTGCAGGAAATCAGGTGGAGTCTTTCGATGAAGAGATGGAAGGTTTAGAAACACCAGTTGTCAGCCGTTTCCACTGCGAAAACTGTGAATTCAGCACCAGTGATTCCAGTGCATATTTGCAGCATTGGAATAGTCATAGTAAAACCGCAACCGAATCGTCTTCTACGGATAACTCTGATAGTGCGGGAGCTGCTCTGTCAAGTGATTCTCTCAACAGACTGAAACCACTCAGAAGTGCTCAGGTTAAGGCAAACTCTCAAATTATTACACCACCATTAGCAAAGCAAGCACCACTGTTACCGAAAGAAAAAAGAAACCAGAGTCCGAAAAGAAAACCACGTAAGTTGCGCCAAAAGCTAGGCGTATGTAAGAAAACAACCTCTCGATTGGCAGAGTACAGTGGACCTTACTTCACTAAAACCAACAATGCTACAGATACTAGTGCTACAGCTGCAGCATCAAAGAAAGCTGTAACAAGGCCGGCAGATGATAACGATTTCCTCACAGAATTTGTCAGTAAGCTTCCAAGTTCTTATGTTTTTGCAGATGATATCAAATGTCCCCGATGTTACTTCACGTCTAGAGTTCGCATTAATCTGCTGAGACACGTAAAGTCCCACATGAATGACAGTGACGTAAGTGCTGCTTCTGGTGACCATCTTTCGTATGATTTGTGGCAGCCTGGCACTAGTTCTATGCCTAGTGACAAGCCTGCAGAAGCAGAGCCGAAGAAGTCAGGAATCTCAAAGGTGAGGAACAAAAATGACAACCAGGCGTCGCATACTTCATCGAATGGCACAGATGCTGGCAGTCGGGAACGGTCGGCAACTCCAGAAGCGGATACCCTCTCACAGATTTCTGAGTCGAGAGATAGCAACTGTGATATACGTGAACGTTCTGCTGATGAAGATGATGGGGATGACTTGCCAGCGCAGCCAGAAACCCTTACCACCTGTGAGACTTGTTTGAAACAGTTTGACTCGGACGTCAGTCTGGAACGGCATGTCTCGAGGTCTCACGGTGGCCCATACGTCTGTTCTCTGTGTGGCATTTTAATGTGGCAGCAGAATGCAGTGCGTTCTCACTACAGCATCGTACATCCGGACTCACCGCTCCAGTTTGAAACGTTGCGCAGGAAGACGGCCGATGGTAGCAGAGAGGTTGCTGGCGCTGGTACGACTGAGAAGAAGATTGCTCGAGTTCAAGGTAATTTACAATTTTACATTGTGCTGTCACTCATCATGTCAAGAGTTTGTTCTTGTTGTAATTTGTTTCTTTTTATGTGACAACAGCATCTGTCTTTGTACAAGATAGATAACTGAACAAATTGTGGGCGGATTTCAATCAATTTTTTGGAGTTGTAGGGCATGATTCAAGAATGAAGTGATTGGATGTTGTTGTTCATCTGGGTTTTTGTGGACTGTTTATGAGATAGGGCATAAACTACACTCTGTTGCAGATATTCAAGTGGCATTGGGGCTCCTGATGAACTTTTCCTTTTTCAAATTGACCGTTTGTTTAGCCAGTGTTTATTTATGATTGTTACCAGCCATTTGTTGATGAAAACCTGTAGCCAGTCATTCGGCCTTTGTGCATGAAATAAGTCTCACTCCATGAATGGGAGTTGAATCTTTAATTTTGAATGGTGGTAAAAGTGAAAATCTTAACTGTCAAGTTAAACGTTTTAAATATATAATTACTAAATAAATTCTATTAGTTAACTATTTTCTCATTGGTTGCCCTTCGAGTCCCCAGTAAGTAGTATGGTTGCATGTGTCTGTTAGGAATTATGAAAGAGACTCAGCTGACAGAGTCCATTGGTGCATTGTCACAGCAGAAACAGTCAGATGCAAGGTATAGTACTAATTATATCAGTGTTTTCGATTTCCTGTAACCCCACTTTTTGGGGTTTCTCCATAGTACACTGGGCCCCTAATAGCAAGCTTTTACAGTGTGGTTCGCTTCCTGGTGCACAGTCTTCAGTGTTTACTAGGTATAAACTAGACCCGTAACATAGAACGATGTTGATGTATTAATTTTCTGATGTAGTACTAGCAGTTCTTGTGTTGCAGCTTTTATGGTGTAAATATTTTTCCACTTGCCAAAATGTCAGCGTTGATTTGTGTTTTTTTCTGGTTAATCTCAGTGCCGAATGACTGTGCCAATTAGATAATGCTGAAACAACAGCTTTCTGTGTAAACTTACCCATCTTAGCCATCGAAATTTTGTTCGTCCGTCCATCCATCTCTCTGTCTGTCTGTCTGTCTGTCACATGGGTGGATCAGTCAAAAACTGTGCTAGCTAGGATCACCAAATTTTCACCGTCGGCTGCCAGGAAGACTTTAGTTTCAGGAACTGTAAAGCTTTTTCATAAATTTGGAAGGGGTCACCTCGAACGAGGGTGCAAAATGAGAGGGGGTTAGGAAAAATTTGCGATTTTTAGGCAATAAGTTGCTGTATCTCAATAACGGTGCGAGATAGGGCCTAGGCTACTATTAATCACCAATAGGAAGTCGTACACTGGCTCTAGATTGCCACCGAATTCAATGACCTTGGATGGCCTTGAATGACAAAATAGAGGTTTATATGTATTTTTTGTCGATGTCGGGCTGCGAGACACATTTCAAGAGCGAATTGCGCCGAAATCAATTGAGATAGACCTGGAGAAGCTGCATATGAAATTTTCATCTTTGAACATAGATTTCGATGATCCATGTCTCTATTTTCTAGCTTCAAGGAAACAAGCACATGCAGGCATCAATTAGTGTTATTTTACCGTTGTTGGCAATGGCCAGTCTTTCGTGAAATCGGTTGCAGATAGGCATGGTCAATGATACCTATCACAACAAGCACTAGTGATGAGCTTTTCAGTCATATTAACATCGATGACTTGAAAGACCCTGAATTTCCAAAATGAGGGGTTTTTATTGATTTTTGCGATCTTTGGCTGCAGCACACACTCTAAGAATGAAGTGCGATGAAATGGCTGGAGATAGATTGACAATTTGCGAACAGGAACTGCTGTAGGCTTTTGCACGTCTCATAAGCATTAGCTCAGATTTCTTGTCTAGTAGTAATTTTTAACGGTATTTTATCTAAGATCTATTTTTAGGAGGCATTGCTGGCAGTGATTGTGACAGATGTGCGCATGATCTATGTTTAGTAAATATTATTTATAGGTTTCGCATCCGTGGCATCGTGAGTTTTAAAAAAGTAGCCAGGATAAAAAGAACTTTTTTTTTTGCAATTTTCTGACACTCCAAATTTTTGACAGAGGAAATTATGGGTGCTCAAAATTTTAATTTTGTCTGTAAATGTCCCAAAATGGCGGTTTTCAGACCTAAATTTTGCATTTATGGATGAAAATTTTTTGACAAAAAGAGAATTTTCTGACAAGTTTCCAACAGCCCAAAATTTAGGGGGAGGGCAGTTCTCCTGGCCACGACACCACTGTTTCACATACGATGGAGTTTATTATTTTATTTAGAAAAAAATTTTTGGAATAACTGCAGCATTACTTTGCAGGCTGGATTCCCATTTTGTCACCAAACTAACAGCATCAAAATGCTTCTGAATGATGTTTATTTGCAAGAGATATAGACCATGTCTAGAAAAAAAGGATAACCCAGATACATTGCTAACTTTTAATTCTTAATTCTTGGTGGGTTTTAAGAAATTTTTCGCTACGGGAGTGTACTATAGATACATTATCGAGCGTGCTGTTGTCAGCTGTACATGTTTTCTCGCACTTGCAATGCTTGCTATGGCTCTGCACGTTTCTGTTCGTTGTAGCGCTGTTGTGACCCGGGATACTGAAGTCAGTCCGCCCATCAACAGACCAATGTCTACATCGTCTTTGATCTCTGTGTCTGAAGCACCGTCCAGCTTACCATCTACCACTGCTGCCAATACTGCGGCTTCCCTGGACAACAGTGGTAGGTGGCACACAGAATTAGATTGCCAAAAAATGCCAGTTAATTTGAAAAGAATTGCTACTTCTACATTTTCTGATTTAATAGCATATATGGCATTTTAATTGTAATTGATCGACTAAGTTGCTAATTCTAATTATGCTTTAATTGGTTTGTGTAATTAGTCGTCTACTGCACCATGCTGGCAGTGGCGATTCTGGGCTGTAGCACCACCAGATTTTTTTTGTTCTAGAACTGCCACTGCATGCTGGTTATAAATTTAGGAATGATTTCTGTTTTTCTGTCTGTCAGTCACCGACTTACTTACTCATAGTTTTAGCATATTGTTTTGTTTGGGTGTTCTCTTCGTTGTTTAATTCATTGATTGATAGCGTCAGTGCACATTAATGTTAATGATGTCTATATCGAAGCATTGAATTTTGTAACTTCATGATGCATCAATGCAATCCATTGCTTAATTAAACAACACAGCCTGTTTTTAACTAGTTACCTGTGCAGTTCGACTAGGGCAAAAACCATTTGATTGCTGTAATCTGAATAAGCATTTCCGGTACTGAAATATGTGTGGCATTAATAGCTGCACAATGTGCTTAACATTGTATTGTTTTATGATACTTTTTTATATCTTCCTAATTCTCGAATTCTAATTTAGCAGTTTAGGTGAACTACTTGTAACTAGAAATTTGGGGCTGCTCAATTCCTTCCAAGGGTCGTCTTTTTCCTCAATTTTGATCTTTGTCCTCTGTCCGGTTTTGAAGGAGAAAACGAAAATAAAAAGGGAAAAAATAGGATAAACGAAGTGAAAACACAAACTGATGTTGTGTGTTCAGTGACTGTGAGTTCTGCTGGTGCATCTCAGCTGCCACCGTACGCATCTTTTACTCCACCAACAACTTCTTCAGTATCAGCATCTTTCACTGCACCTATCCTTGGTCTTCCCTTCTCGCTGGACTCACTGATGGCAACCATCGGCAGTCAGAGCATTGCGATGATTGCCAACCAGTTGGTTCCTATGCTGGCCAACTTGGACTCTCGGCTGCTGATGCAGATGCTGCAGGTTGCAAACCCGGCTCTTGCAGCGGCGCTGTCCTCGTACTGCACGCCGCCGGCTGCGGCCACCAATCCCATGCAAGTTCCAACCACAGCACAGTTCCCAGCTTTAGCTGCAAACCCCATGCAAGCACCACTCACCTCTGTTCAACCAGATGCTTCCGCAGTGCCGTTTCCAGTGCCTAGCATGGCCGATGGATTTGGGGCACCACAGAACCAGACGTCTGTTAACATCAGTTCAGCTAGCTCAGCTGTTACAGTCTTGCAGTCAGCAGAAGCCGTGCAGCCAGACAGAAGTGCATCGATGCTGGACAGTTCGCAGTCGACGGCCTGTTTTTCGGAGGTTTCGGGTTCAGATTCCGAGTCAACTCTTTGTTTCCCGGAGGCTTCAGCTTCCAATTCCCAGTCGACTGTCAGTTCATCCCAGGCTTCCAGTTCCCAGTCGACTGCTCACTCTTCACAGGCTTCGGCTTTTGCCGTTGACAAAGCAGTTGGCCCGCAGGACAGTGCGCCATCTGACCTGAGAGATGCATCACAGTCAGATCGACATCCTTCACCGTTTGACGTACCTTCTCGACCAGCTAGCACCGCGTCAACTTCATCATCAATGTACTCGACTGACAGACAGTCGAGCAAACATAACAGTCTCACACCGCCAGGCACCATCTTTTACACATGTCACCTGTGTTCATTTCGATCCTTTCACAGGACACGATTTGCCGAACATCTGTCATCCGAATTCTGCACCAAGAACATTGTGGCGATGGCGAGGACTGGAGCCAGTGGCGGTGAGTCAACACGTCGCAAGCACTGCAGCCAGTGTTCGTTCTCAACATTCCTGTCAGAAGAGTTCGACAACCACGTCCGAATTCACGATCTGTCAAACTTGTACCATTGCACTCACTGTAAATACACTGGACCGACCGTTGGTGCACTGAGGCTGCATTTCAGACGGAGTCATCCCAAGTATGCTTTTGCCTTCCACGAGAGTGCATCGGGCCAGAAATCTGATGCGGATCATCCCAGCAGGAGTGGCAGATCCAGCACACCTCAGCCCCAGTCTATTAATCTAGATCCTGTAGTAGATATGCGTAACTTGCTGTCTTTGGATTGCCATGCTGTTAGAAAGCTGAAAAATCAACACGGTGTCGCCACAATTACATATTATGATTTATGAGCAAGTGACAGCAAATGCTTCTGTATTGGTCTTATGGGTACTGTACTGTGTCACATAATTTCTTTCATTTTTTCTGCTTGCATATGTGTTGCAGTTGTTCAGTTTGTGAAGGGTATTTCACTTTGCATTGTGTCATGAAAGATGATTTTTTGGTTCTCGACCACAATAATTGTGTTGCTCTATGAGACTTTTGTATCTATTTACACCGTGGGCCATAAAAACGTGGCACTACTTTTTTCCATATCTTCACCAATTATTGACTGATTTTAAAAAATTTCACTTTCACACTCTGAGGACAATTTGCAATTATGTGATTATTATATATCTCACCACACCGTAAATGCATCTCTACACCACCTTGTGAAATATGAATGAAATATGCATGTATAACGATAATAGCAAACAAACATTTTGGTGAAATTGAAAAAATAAGCAATCTGAGCTAATGCCCATGAGACGTCCGAAAGCCTATAGCAGTTCCTGTTCACAAGTAATCTTGGTCTATCTCCATCCATTTCATCGCAATTCACTCTTTTGCAGCCACAAATCACCCAAAAAATCACTAAAACCAATATTTTTAAGGTTCAGGGTCATTCAAGGTCATCGATGTTGACATTTTTAAGAAGCTCGATGCCAGTACTTGTTATGATAAGCAGCATGTCTGTTCCTATCTGCAACCATTTTCACGTTAGACGAGCCTATAGCGGTAAAATAACGCTTTCTTAAGGGGGTGCCCCTCTTTCGCCCTTTTGTTTGATTGGATCCCCTTTACCCAGCGGGATGAAATTTTGTCACGAAATACTAGAGACAATAGGCTATATGGTGAAAACCCGAAATCTCTATCTCACCTGGTCTTGTATTAGTACCGGGTCGTGACGGACAGACGGACATACAGAATTACCGTAGCTAATACGCGCTATAGCTATGCTAGCTCTTGCACGTAAAAACACTTCAGATCAACATTGCAGTGAACGATCTGTATAACACTAGACTGTGTGGGCCTAACCCAGTCTAGTGTCATGCGGATCACTCACCGCAATGTTGTTCTGAAGTGTTTTTTTTTTCATTTATTCAAATGTTTGTTATTATGGTTAGGTTTTCTTACATTTATGTTTCACAAGGTAGTGTAAAGACGCATTTATGGTGTGGTGGGATATATAATAATCACATTATTGCATTACTGCTGTCGACTAGTGAAATAAAATTGCTAAATAATATTTTTTATTATTCTTTTGCCCGCTGTTTTTGAGGTTTTGCCCCCCCCCCAAACCCACAGGTTTTCTACCTCTTGACTCCACTGGAAACATCAGTCTCCAGACACTCTGAAACAGGGCCGGATTTAGCTGGTGGGAGGCCTGGGGCCCAGCTATTACATAACTAGAGACATAGGCAGATCCAGGAGTTGACGTTAGGGGGGCGAAGGTCGAGCGCCGAAGGCGCGAGCCGAGTCGA
>Ga0056128_1009074_pt1 | contig 12515 bp, 7 predicted proteins | sample WorMetLIZISLAND2_FD_71113 | JGI IMG/M metagenome (GOLD analysis project Ga0056128, IMG submission 71113) | Marine gutless worms symbiont microbial communities from Max Planck institute for Marine Microbiology, Germany - Olavius geniculatus... ...
CTGCAGGAGTTAAGCCACGCTGCCCTAGATAGGCAGCGGTGGGCAGCGATAGTAAGAATGGCGTCAGACACCAACGGGCATTGAGCCCACGGTTGTCGATGATGATGATGATGATGATTGATGTTTAATACAGCATTCATTCAAGATGAAATTATGCATAGCCCACATTTAGGGCTTAGGCCTATGTTTTTTTGTGTGGGTGGACGCTCCTGATGGTGAGCTAAAATCTTGTAATGAGTATTTTAGAAAGATTTGTATATGCGTCAAAATTTGTTACTTTGTTTTCCTTTTTATTACTGTTACCCCCGTAATGGCTAACAAGTTGTTAATTTATAGGCCTAATTTATTGCCTTCGAGTAAGCTATGGTTAATTCTTCTGCCAAGAGACAATTTATCATATTGATATTGAACAGTTTATCAAACACTGAAACTGCAGCTTACTCGGGAATTTGAGAAATTGTCATAAATATACGTTGATTTGACATTGAATGTGTCTGACGGCTTAATGGACATGTTGCAGCTGTTATACCTTTTTATTTCTCATTCGCCAGATGGCGACATATGTTGCGTAACATGCCGTTTGGCATGCGTTCGCTGACGGTGTTGTGTAACTTGCAGGTGCAAAACTGTTTGGTTAAATCAGTATATGCACTTTTTCTGTCAGACTCCTATAGTTTTTGAGGTTCCTATGAGCTTGCACCAGTGCTCAACGGTGAAACGTTTTAATGCCCTCATTAGCATGGCCATTCGCAGAGTGTATAGGCCTTACAAAAGAGCCGCTGCAGCCTGACCTGAGATTTTACGACTTTTTGACGACATAGCCTTTTGATACAAGCATGGCTGTGAGTGACTGCAAGTCCAAACTATTAAGGCTATACCATAAGAGTAGGCCTATAAGCATAGCCTATGCATGATTTAAGACTGCATTTTCAACTGAATTGTAGCAGAAGTGCTTATGCAAATGAATTCACCTTTAAATCAAATGGGTTATTCGACAGTCAGTCAAGTTGAACAAAAGCTTTCTCAGACCATTACAGCCCTTTTCTCCATAGGAGATCGCTGATCGATTTATATGAAAAGTTGTGTTTCAGCTTGTATATTTTTTTGCAGTTAGTGGGCTTATGCGCATTACATCTAGACATATTAATTAGCTAGGCCTAGCCTACTGGCTAATATTGACTTTAAAACTATATTTAAATAGTTTAATGCAGTTCATTCATGACATAAGTTGTGAAATTGTAAACCCAAGACTTTCAACTTTCTGCCAGCTTATACAACAGAAGTATGAGGTCAAGGAGAGTTCACCCAAAATTTCTGCATGAGGTTAAGGGCATAAATACTGTTTGATTTTCATTATTTCAGTGGTTCTCAAAGTCAAGCTTGTCAAGGTCAAAGTCAAACTTTATGGCGTTATGGCGCCTATTCGCATTTTCCCGTGCAATCCAACTAAGCCCTCATTTATCCTTTGTTTAGAAATGCAGATATGGTAGGCGGCCAAAAAAGTGGAAGTAAAAGTCAGCTGATCCCACTTTCATGCATCTTCGGTGGTCTCTGGGTATTGGGCACCCATTTGCGTGCATAGAAATCTACTGCAGCTTAGAAAGAGTTTGATTAACAGTATGCCATTAATATACGCGGCATGCAGAAAAATAATCAACGTCAGACAGGATATGGGATATATACAGCCTGTCTATAAAAATACTTTGGTTAATTTTACACTTTTATGCTGCAAATTTCTTGTAGGCCTGTGCCAAAAATTTTAAATATCAGTTTAGTCGTATACATAATGTGTATGAACGAAAACAATAAAAAAAGTCTTTCGACATTTTCATTTCCCATTTAATCAATGCATTTGTGTTAGCAGGAAAAAACAATATAACATTAAATTATGTTTTTTTTAAAAAATAACCAAGTACGGTGTTTTGAAAAGCTATAAGCAAAGAAATCAATAGCATTGCAACAGCTATAGCACAAAATTCTAATAATGCATAGTACGGACTTTGGAGTCACTGTGTATTTTGTACGGCATAGGCCAGGTCTATACTTGCATATATAGAATTGGGTCGCAGATTTCATTGAAAGACAGAAATGTGTCAGTGACCATATATAGGTCTACGCTATTAGGCTTATGTGCCTATATATATAGCCATACGTGCACACGGTCACAAACAGACGACAAGAATATATTAACGCTGTCCGTAGACTAGACTGTCCCCGTGTTTATCTGTCAGACTGTCAGACTGTGCCTGTCTATTTATGTATTTGTATCTCCGTCTGTCTGTATCTGTGTGTACTGTATATGTGTTTTCTATCAACGTCATGCGAGCTACCCTCGTTTGTTCCTGTCAGTCTGCGTGGAGCATACGCCCTATGCACTGACGATTGATCGGTTTGCACTGTACGCTGTATGCTGTAACAGCAGCACGCAATTAGCCATTATTCCTGGAAAAGTCGCTTGCGTGTGTCTACATCATTTTCACCTGCACTTATGCTGTCTGACGGTATGCATTTTTGCAACCGGGAGGCATGTGCGTGACACTTAAGTTAGTACTCGTTTTTCACTGTGTGCTTAGACGTATACTGGTGTAAAATGTTATGCCATGTGCTCACATATACCACTGAACGACATTCTAATCGGTGCTTTATTTTGTAGGCGATAATGTAATAAGAAATGATACTAACAAGCAAGCAAACTATGAAATATGATATATAGCAATCAAGTAAGTAAGTAAAAACGTAAAATCGAGATACGATTAGCGTATACCGTTTAAAAACCGTTAATGTCATAAAGTTTATACATAGATTAAATTTTAAAATTACATTAGTTTGACCAAAAGCAAAATAGCATTTTGCTATTATCAGTAGAACACTATTAGACGTATGGTTTAATGTCACATTTTTTTGTTCGTCGCGTAGAATGTGATCATGGTGGCACGCATGTCCATAGAGAAATAATTTGTTCACTGTCATATGTTGTTAAAGAGTACATACTTAAATTATTTTATTAAAAATTGCAAGATGAAATGTTATACGCTTATTGTTTAAAATTTTATTCTACATGTATATAATAAAACTTCTTCGCATCTATTTTTGAATTTTTTACTTTTCTTTTGGATTTAAGCGAGCGATATGTTAATATATATATAAAATCAGTCAATTAATGAAAATTATTATCGCAGGATACTATGAATGAAAATGTAAGCAATTAATTCTGCACCAAAACGTTGAGTGTTTAAAAATTTAATGATATGATCAATAGGCCTATCGATCAACCAATCAATCGAAAATACGCAATGCAACCAGCGAGGTTTTACATTAATAGAAATGAAGTGTTGCAAAAAACTGACTATAAAATAAGACATAAAAAGACGTCTGCTGAACAAGAATGTTAAAAAGTTTTTTTTAAATGCTTGACGTAAATCTGGAATGTATGGAAGTCATCAACGACCAACATTCATTACGTCTGCTTCTTGCAGAGTTTTCAAAGCAACTGAAAACACGCTTCTTCTCTGTAGCAATCATGCATAGGCCTATACATAAGTCTAATGTTATAAAGTCTATAAACAAAATAAATTTTAAAATTACATTAATTTAACCAAAAGCACACAGATGCAACTACAGCTTATAACTGACGTTACGGTGCTATTGCAAATACAGTTCTATACTTTTATATAATTATTTGCATTTTGATGAGCTGATCTGATGTAGGCCTAGGCTACATCCTTGTTTACAATGCATGCATGCAGAGTAGGCCAACGTACAGAAAATAATCAATAAAATTTAACAAAACTGAATATAAGTCTATACGTTGTATGGCATTTAACAAACTTTTTTACAACGCGTGATCCGAATAAACGCTTGCATGGCAGTTTAAAATTAGAGAAAGGTTGACGTTAGTTGACAATTTCTATTGTTTTGAAAAGTGTCTTGAAGATCCGGGCAATTTCATAATGCATGCCCTTGTACTCTTTTAGTGTTAGCATATTTCTTGTAAATAAAAAGAAAAAAAATGGCAAAAATCTAACTGAGTAAATGCACTGAATAAAAAGTTGTCTGAAAATATTGTATAAAACAGTATATTGAAAATCTTTATTCACCATCACTAATAGCACAACAAAATAATGAAAGAAAAAAAATAAAAATACACGTATACAATAATACGACAAAGTCAGTCACATGACCATTGATAGGCAACAGAATTTGGTTTGTCTAACTAAACTTCTGATTTTACATAACAGTTAGGCCTACTAATAGTAAGCCTACAGGGAGTGTGTTTAGATTTTTTTAACGTGCAACGTTTTTACGCAATACTATAAGCTTAATGTTCAAATTATCGGAGCATTCGTTGTGTATACACCGCATTCAACGAGTGCAACACTTTAAGCTCACTTTCCAGTGCAAAATGCCGCAATAAATCGTTTATCTATTATGGCATGTTAAAGCCATTATACGCCGGCCTGTTTAGGCCTATTCGCCAGGCGCCGCCATGTTGGCTATAGCGTACAAGGCTGGCGGATGCGTGCACGCTGCATATTCAGATTAGCAGGTATATTTCAGCGTTTTGTCCTTTGTTTATATATCTACCTTTCCAATAGATATGCTAGATATCGCTTCCGGTTATGAACTAATCTTCTGCTGCGTATAAGTTGTCTGGTAATACTGCAAATGTATAGGGCCTGTTGTCGAAGCGTGCATATGATTAGGCCTACTGTGTGAATAGTAGATTTGAAGACGCATACAGTCGTATAGCGAAACGTTCTTTTGCCGTTATAGCCTAAAGTTTTCTTCCATTTGCGCAGATATTCCGCCGTTTTCGTGTATTTTTTCGTCATAATTCATGCACAAATATAACGAAAACATGTTTGTCGCTACTTTGTTGAGCACGAAAAAACGTGTTTACGTCAACATGCTCGCCTGAAAGAGGCAGAAAAAAATCGACGCTTGCGGATTAGATATATAATTTATATAAACATTACAGTTTTTTGTCAGATGTTATGCATACAGTGTTATAAATCACATCCAGCGTGCATTCAGGCTATTATAGATCTACTAGGCCTATACTATTTTTTAACTTCATGAATTTGGTATTCATGGTATTCATTCATAAACTATATTGAGTTAAATTGCACAGATGTATAGTCTAGATGTATATATTTTGTATTTAAGAGACACGTTTAATTATGATGTGACGCATTTTATAGCACTGTATATATAGGCAGTTTGTGTTATATATAGGCTTGAATCTGCTGCTTGGTTTTATAACTGCACTTTAGCTTGTAAGACGCTGTTCTCGTTCACGATATCTTAAATTTAGAAATGCTTTGTGACGCTTATAAAATGCACCAAATTTGATTTAGGTCAGGGCTCAGCCCGGACCCAAGGGAAAGCTCACGACGTTTCCACAGACATTCTGGTTGGCTGCGGAGAAAGATACCCCTTTTTCACTTTCTTTAATGACGTTTACAATGCTTTATTTTAAATTACGAGGAAACTTGCTCAAAACAGTTGCGAAGAATGTACTGATAGTAGTAAAAACCACGTTTGCAAGAAACGTGATTGTGACATAGACTTTTATAGTAAGCATATATAATAAGTATATTTCGATTATTGAGAAGAAAAAAACTTTTATAATCATTTTTTATAATATGGCAAAACGAGAGTACAGAGACAAAAAAATTAGGAAAAAAACATGCAAGAACTTCAATCTTTTTCTTGATTATTGAAAATGATTCTAAACTTCAGTATCGATCAAATTCATTTTTATACTTGGCGCAAAGTAAATAAACAACTTTCTACTTCTTTTCTCCTAAAACTGTTATTATGAATTTAACGCGGTGAGCATTTATCCGGCAGCCGTACAATTAGCCTGCAAGCTATTTGTACGGCCGTTAAATAAACAACCATAGTTGCCTTAGGGCTATTTATCCGCCAAAGGAATTTTAGCAATTGCACCAGTTGAGGCTCGCGCCCATGAATTTGGTGACATAGTACAATTCGCAGTTTTATTCGGGTGTCGCAGTATCGTCACATAAATTAGAATTATGGTTAAGGTTAGGAATAAAGTTAAAGTGCTCGTACTATAGGTAAGGTCGTTTAGGACGGTTGCCGGACAAATAGCTGGGCCGGCTAACAACAGCTATTTATCCGGCAACTGTATGAATAACCTATAGCGGCTATTAATACGGCGACCGGATAAGTATCTTGTGTTTTTTTTAAATTTTTAACCGTTATTCGTTATTGTAAAGATTTTTTTGTTTTAATTCATCTGCGTATGTGTTACGTGCCTCCCGTATATAAAGATATAAAGCATGACCTTTGATATATTGACGATAATCTATAATAATGATATGTACAGGCATAACTTCAGTATAAAGCAGCCTGTATAGCGTACAGTAACTATAATTTTTATGCCGTATACCTTACCGTATACCGTATACCATATACAAAACGTTGGCAAAGAATATAGAGCTGTTCTGTGACTGTAATAACGTTGTTGTATAGGCACTATCAATTAGTTATCATGATGTTTGGCAAACGTTACCTCAAAGTTATATGCTATGACGCTGCAGCTATATAAGCCTATACTTTTAAAAATCTTCATTTACCATAATATGGTAGAAAAACCAAAAAAATAGAAACAGAAAACTTTACTTTTATTAATAGAAACAATTGTCATAGCGGGCTACTAAAAACTATGTTTATCTATGTAAACATTTATATCTTTATGTAAAATAAAGAATGCGATCGCAAATTTTATTTATTCGCCAAAATTTTCTTAACTTAAAAAAATTTATAATTTTTGCCTAACAATTTCACTTTTATACTAACCCTGAAATTGAGATCATGTAGGCCTATTTGCTTTTACAATAAATAACATTTTATAAATAATATTAATACATTTGCACGGTATACTGCAATAGTACATGCACTGTATTGCTTGCACGTTATCACATAAATGATAATCTTTATTTCACCAAACAAAAATATATCTGTTTTTTAGTTTTTGTTAATTGAATATTTTTCATCTGTTTGTTATATATACGCTTGCAACTTTTTGTGTCCAATTTGTAATGTAAAGCGATCTCCGTGGACACAGTGGAGAGGTCATCTGCAATTTGTTTTAGGCCTACATTTTTTCACGCGTCTTACGTTCGTTATATAAATAATTTCACGCCAAGTTTTTTCAGCGTATCTCGCGTACATACAGTATATCATTTTTTTATCATCGTTTCTGCTGAGGGCATGCATGTGCATGTCTGCAAGTCGTCTCTGATATACAAGGGCAGCAGTAGCCCCATATAGACCGCATATAACAAAGCGAGCGGCGAGTGGGGTACAATTTTTCACACGCGGCGAGTCTGATACGAAGCGCCAAGCACGCGTTGACGCGGTCATGTCGTACGTTACAATCAATATCTATCCGGCTTCCCATTACTGCGAGCCCCGTGCAAACGCGTTAATCCTCAACTTCCCGTGCCAGCTCAAGCCAATTCCTTGCGGACCTCTAGTATCTTGTGCGCTGATCGATTGCGGTCCGTGAACGCACTGTCGGCTTGCAGGCAATTTCTGAATCTCATCAACCAGAAAACAGTATCAGCTGCCATCTATGGCCTATAGGCGTCAATCTTTAAAAGCTCAGTATGTGGGGGTAACATTTTTTCTTAGTGGTGTTTTTGTCAAAGGGTGGGGCAAAGAGACCAGTTGCCCTCCTCCGTCAAAAGATTCAGCCTGGAAAAAAAATAATTTCATTGTCGGAAAAATTTTGTCCAAACAAAAATACATAATATCGGGATAAAAATTCCCATTTTGGAAAATTTAAAAGCTATTTTAAACACCCCGTTCATTTCTGTCAAAATTTGCAGTTGTTTTGTCAAAAATGGGCTACTTTCTGCAGTCCGCAACCGTTTTAAATACACGACGTCGCTGCTTGCCTATTCTCTTTTTGATTTTTAGTTTTTAAAACTCATTTTGTGGATATATTTTTTATTTCTTCCTCATTAATTTTACTCTAAGACGTCTGCAGAAAAAAATCCTGCAATTGCTTCCGGCCAAGTTTTGTGTATGCACAAAATGGATAACGACACGTTTGGTGTTTTTGTACTGTTCATGCAGTATTTCTGCCCATTTTGCTGTCACAAGCACATCAAACGTCTGTCATCCTACGAGCATTCTGGTGTAATCGCTCTCTGCACAAAGTGAGCGCCCTTGTCAGCCGCAGCAACCGGGTCCGCCGCATCACTCGGTGATGCAGCTGTATCCAGTTATCTTCAACACGCGTCGCATCCATATATTTCCAATCTCCAATCAGGTGCACTCAGTCCGCGCTTACAAAAAAACCCGTCGAAGATTAGTCCTAAGTCGCGACAATGTTATCTTCATGCATCGACAAAAATGTTAAAACTGATACCAGACATGCAGGCACCTACCACCTAATCGTGCACATTTTTATGCACGCGTCGATTTATAGTTTTATTTTCGATTTTTATTTTTGCGCATATTTTTGTACAGCTCTGCTATGGCATGTATGGTATAATGCAATTATGCAAATAGGTTTATATAGCTCAGCTTCATTGAGTGTGCATAACGCCAGCTTGAAAAGATGCATATTTTGCATTTACACATACTAGTATAGAACTTTATTTATAATTAACCTACTATTATACAACTTATTCTTGTTACATTCTAATATTTATATCTAATTTTATGTGCATATTCATGCAGGCTCAGCCATATGCATGCTAAAACTGCAAATTTCTATTTTTGTTCTCGTCTATGTATGCCATGACACCACTAAGCACCAGAGCATGTGATTTTCCGCACTGACTATTTGACCGGCAACCGGTCAGGTAGCCTGTGAGTTATCTGACCAAACAAGATGAAAAATCGCAGTCGACTCCTAGCGAATGACATTAAATAGGCTTAAAGCATACGCGCTACTGACTAGAATTTGTGTAAATATTATGGTGTAGGGTTTAGAGCTTAGGATTAGGGTTAGAGTTAGGGTTTGGGTTAGGGTTAGCGTTTTTAGAAGATGTATGTGACAGTTATGAACACCAAAAGTTAGTGTACAATATGGGTAACAAAGTCGGGGTTCCTGCAGGCAAGCAAAAACTCCCTGGCTGGTAATCCGTGACAGCCAGACTGCTTGCTAAGCTTGAGTTGCTAGTTGGCCAACTGGCGGATCCGTGATGCCGTATTTGCTACGGTTGAGGTCATCAGTTGCTCGGCTGCTGCCATCGGGTGCTCGTCGACGGCTATGAGCACCATTCGGTGCTTGTATGTACTGGCTGAAGCTGTTCAAGGCGGTGACCGGTCAAATATCCTGTGCCTTTTTCCGTTTGTTAACTTGTCCACTTAAATAAGAATGAGTAAAAACAACTGAAAACAAAATTTGCATTAGATAAATCATTGTGCTCAATGGGGTGAACAGAAGTTAATATGCAAATGCTTTGCTGATTGTGTGTAACTGGTTTTGCTACCATTGCATGATAAATATAAAAAAAATTCAGCACGTCAGTGCAGTTTATCAATGGCGTTGTAGCAGCAGCTGGGGCAACTGCCTTTATTTAAACTTTTAGTCTGCCAAAAAAATTCTCTCGGGTCAAAAATACTAAATGTATTGCTGGAATTTTTTTGTTTTGGGGAAATTTAGGGCCAAAATTGCACTCATATCTCTGTCCGAAATTTGCAAGCTGCTGCTGCTTGTCGGCAAATTGTAATTTCCAGCTTTTTAACCAACGACATCGCGTTGCAATTGTGTGAAACTAAAACCCCGTAATAAAGTTCGTTTATTGCATGCAACTAATGTATATGGTACCGTCTATTTCTTTTGATCATAAGATACGTTGCGTTAGTAACTTCTTATTGAGAGCCTATGTATATACACTGCATTATAGGCATTATCCATGCATGCATGTGAAATATGAACAAGAAAAGGGTGACTGTGCATGTGCTTCAGTTCATTTGAAACTCGAACTGGCAACGCTTCATTCCGACGTGCACGATATGACTTATGGCGTTGAACTTTCGCTACCTGTAGGCCTATCCGCGCGGACGGCCCGGCGCGTGCACACCGCGCGATGCAGATCTATAGATATTCGACGCTGCAGTGTTTGCGTTGGCCGCCGCGGCGCGGTGCGGGCATGTGCGACAAATTTACGTGCGATAATTGCGTCATTCTTCATGTGTCAGTGCCGCTTAGTGCTGCAGTACGTTGTACGCCTGCAGTGCACCCCTCGCCACAAGCGTAAGAGATTGGCAGGGCATGATGGAGAGTTGCGTGCAAGGAGGTGTCATGGATCATGAAATGTGTGAACCAGTGGATTGGCAAAAGTGATGTGCTCTGCCGCTATCAATCAGTTAAGCTTAGTCGGTCGCAGTTGCCTTAATTGCCAAGCTATACGATATGCCAACTTGCCAACTTCGGGTTCGGGGTTGAAATTAAAGAGAGAAAACGCTGGTATAGATATAGATGTGCGCATACGGTATGATTTTTTGAAAAGCCAGTTTTTACGGGCGACAGCCAGCTGAGATATAGCTGTATAACGCGTATTAGCTATGGTAATTCTGTCTTGGTCCATGTCTTGGTGTTCTGGGGTCTGTCTCTCTGCATGTCTGTCACGACCCGGTACCGATTCAAGCCCATCAGGTAAGCAGGTGGCAAAGTCCCTCCTCTCCTGAAGCTGAAACACTTTTGGCTTTTAAACGTTTACTGAAAGTCACAAATTTGCCCACTTTTAAAAAATTTGAAACGCAATAAAATCAGATAAGCCTACAATTTGTGTTGTCTTTTCAAAAAAATGACATAGGTCACAGAAGACCATGGTGCTCATATAGGCAGCAGTTAAGACCGTGTCCCGGCGGCTGTATACATGGCGAGCGATCTTCGAGATGCTCTCCGTACCGCCGCAGGGAGCAACTGACGACCTCAGCCGTTGCATCACGGATTTGCCAGTCGGCCAACCCAACCAGCACCTCAAGTTTAGCAAGTAAACCATCACAGATATCCGGTCGGCAAGTTTTTAGCAGTGCTTGCATGCGAAAACTTCTAATTTAATTTAATTTTTGGTGTTCATTATTGTCACATAAATCTTTTAGAATCGTTAACCCTAATCCAAACCCTAACCCTAATCATAAGCCCTAAATCCTACGCCACAATAATAACACGAATTCTATATTTAGTAGCGCGTACACTTTATTTAATGTCATTCGCAAGGTGGAAAATATTTTTTATTTTGACCGGTCAGATAGCTTAAAAGCTACTTGATCGGCTGCCGGTCAAATAGTCACTGCATTTAACAAAACAATTGTGCCGCGCCATGACTGCGTCATCATTGGCAAAATGTTTATACTTGTGGTGACACAAGTGTCCATGTCATAGCCTATGACATTTCATTCTGACTAGGCCTATAGCGGTTCTGTTCCGTGCAGTCGGCAGACCAAACTTTTTACGATCCGCGCACAGCTCAGTACTGGGAGAGAAGAGGGTCGTGGGAAGGGAAGGAAGGAAAAAAGAAAAACATTCTTTCATCCGGGCGGCCACATCTATTCCATCTGCAGCGCGCGCGTGCAGCTCGGGTCAACGGGTGTGAGCTATCAATTTATTGACTACAGTGGCGGGCGGGCGACCGCACTCTGCAGTGACTTGTGTGCGAACTTTTTCAATTACCGACCGACAGACCGCGCTCGCGCATGCAGAACTTATACTTAGTATAGCTTTATATACTGCATGCTCTACGTTCACCGACCTTAGACTTCGGTCTGTCCCTAATGCGGGCTGCAATCTAGGCCTATATAGGGCGTATATTCGGATAAGAGTTTTGGGCGACAAAAACCCCCAACAAAGTCAACTGCTTTTAACCATTCATGGCACTGAATGGCCTTTTTTGCTGGTGTGTCGTTAAGAATTACTCACTCACTCAGAGTCAAGGGGCAAAGTCAACTTAAGTAAGTACATCAGTCGTAATAATACCGAATGAGTGACGGACTTAATGACCGCACTTAAATTTCTTCAGCGGGGATCTCGGCGGTGATCCCGGCGAGCGAGGCCGCTGCTGAAAAGGAGTAATAACCATGGCCCTCTAAAGAAGTGACTAATCTAGAGGGTTGTGGTATAACTGTGAAAGTTTACGTTACAAGCTCTCACGTACACTGTTGTGTGTCACTCTGTGTATCACTATTAGTACGTCGATCCGTCGACATTTCACGATCTATCACTCACACAACCCCATACACGATGTACGCCATGCCATCAAGTCTCCCCTACCCGTGGCGTCGCTAATGCACGAGTGCGATCTATCTATTCACCACTGGATCCACGCATGCACTGCGGTGTTTCAATTTATCTCAACCCTCGTGATGTGTGTGGCCAGGCCGCCCGCCCGCCCGTCCGCCGCGGGGTGTATATTGAACTGTTAAATTTGTTTGAAAGTTGGCTTAGTAATTGCTTTTCGTATGTTAAGTGGAAGAGTTCATGGTCTGATTGCTTTAACCTTAGTTTCGGCGTTAGACAAGGT
>Ga0056128_1009075_pt1 | contig 12515 bp, 7 predicted proteins | sample WorMetLIZISLAND2_FD_71113 | JGI IMG/M metagenome (GOLD analysis project Ga0056128, IMG submission 71113) | Marine gutless worms symbiont microbial communities from Max Planck institute for Marine Microbiology, Germany - Olavius geniculatus... ...
AGCGTCTGTAGCTTGTCGGTCTCCTCCACGTCGGTAACGCAGCCGTGCAGCACCTAGCTGCATGCCGTCGACGACGTCAGACTCGAGGAAGAAGGCCACAAGGCCACGCACGCGTTCATCATACATAAGGGGGAAAATGTCCGGATATGCAAAAAAGCAGGGGGGAACGTCCGAGAGGGGGAAACGTTCGGGGAGGAAAGTGTCCGGGGAAATGTTAGTCTCCCTACTGTATTTCGCCTTGTTTCACTCGTTACGCACTCGTTGCACTGTAGACCGTTACATCTGCTGTCAGATTAGGCATACCTGGGAAAGTTAACATTATATATAAACGAACGAAACTCAACTGTTTGTATTTGTACGCTATGTTGGCGAACTCGATTCGTCTTTTGCGGTACACTTCGTCTTTAAACCCCTGCCACACGCAGAAAATGCGCAGACTGACACACGCGTGGTTACTTATGTAATTCCGTCAATATAATACAACATAACTGATTTGAAGTCATTGTACTTTGTGACATAAAACACGTATTTCGGTAAACGCATATCTTCGTAAATTAAGCCCAAAGAACACTATCAAAATGGTATATTATGTTGGTTGTACATTGTGTTGCGTTTGACGCAGCAAACGTGGGAATAAGTCGTTATACCAAAAATCACAATGTAGTCATTGGTAGCGGAGTAAAATATGTCACTTTATTTGGCAATAGTCTTTCTTGTTGGAAACCATATAATATCAGACAAAATGAATTCTAACTAACGCTTAAACTGTCTCAGTTGGTCCACGGCACAGTAAGCACCAAGCAATATCACCTACCGGGTGGTCGGCATCGAGTTCAGAGCCGTACATGAGAACTCTGTTGGAAGATTTGTCCAGGTCGGAGATGTGGCGTGGGAACCATGGACTGCCGTCGTCAGCGTCTGCAACGTGCGACAACTGAACATATCAATGAACGGATGGATCAGTCAGTCAGTCGATCGTTGTTTTTGCTCAATAGTAACATAGTGCCGGCAATACCGCAATAGAACTTAGTACAACTTGTCATAGTTGTCAGGCCACGCAGGGCAGTAGAACCTAAAAAGTTTATGTATAGCGTTAACGAACTGGTTTTATTCGTAAAGTAATAAAAACTGAACGAAAGAAGTGAAAAGTTTCAAAACACCAGGTTTAACCTGTATCTTGCAACAATGAATGAAATGAAATCGAACTAGGCAAAGTGAATGGTTATTGCTAACGAGCGTTGTAATTGGCGGTGAATGATGCATCGATGCAAAATTAAAAGTTTACCGTAGTTATGATTTCAATTTTGTTGAGGGTGCAGTAGGCAATTGTGTGACTGGCTTAAGTAAAATGATTATCGCTATCTGCTTCAATTCAGCATTTGTGCTGCTGTACTGTTTCAGAAAGTCTACTGACAAATTCACATACTCAACTTTTTATACTGATCATTAGCTTGACTGATTGTGTGATTGAATGGTGGTCGTACATTGAGTGTCGGTGCGATCAAGTGAGACGTTATGTCGGACGCTGGTCGCGCCGTCGCTAGCAGCTGGTGCTGACGTCACAGCTACTACAGGTGCTGCCACTGACGAGATCACGTGCACGATGACGTCACTGCGCTGTGATGACGTCACTGCTGACACGATGACGTCATTGCGCATGCCGTCTTTCAGTCGTTTGACGACGTCATTTCCGCTGGACATGATCTCGATGTAGATCTCGTGCGAGTTCTCGTCGGCGCGAGACTTGCGAGACCAGATGTGCTCCACTCTGGCGCCGCTGTCCTATTCGTCGTATGTACAACAAATAGTTGAATACGTTTACGTAAAACAAAGTCAAGCTAAAAAACTACGCACGTTTACTGTGATTGTAGGTGTCAGTGTCTGTCGGAGAATTATAACTTTTTGCCCTGTCTACTTTTTAGCTCATGACGCCGCTGCCAAAGAGAAAGCACTGTTCGTCACGTTATTGAAATAACAAGCATCTTTCACTTGCGACGCGTTTTGCGTTTTATTCTGTTTTCACGGTGGATGACATATGGCTATATATTTTGGCGATCTTTATATGGTAGGCTTATACGTGGAACGACATAAAAACCGCTAATGCCTACGACAGCCACCGCTTCACAGTGACAGAAGCATAAAACTTACCTGCAACAGATGCAGTATGGTCTGCAGATCGCCGATCACATCACGCACAGTAATGACCAACGCCATGCTGCAGCTACTGTCTGATTCCATCTGAACAAAACGCGCAAATATGTACAGATAGCATTATTATGCATGCGAACGTTTTGCCATCCAGACTTGTGGAGCACTCAGACACGAGCAGCTGACTTCCAGTGATAGGCATAACTATACGTAGTAGTTGCTTGTTATAACTGACATTAACGTAGTTAACTACTGAAATGTCTATTTTTTACTTTAGGCTACCTTATTTGCGCAGAAATTTGACGACGATAGCTTAACTGGTCAAGACAGAACCAGTTTTAGTTAGCTTTTAGTTCACGCTTCGATTACGTTTATCATCAGTTTAAAAAGTTGTTGCCAATTGCCTGTTCTGAAGAGAAGCATAATGACGAAACGAAACTCACGAAGCTGTTACCCTGTTTTCTAAGCGGTAGATGACCATTTTATTCTGATCATTGTGTAAGTTGAGTTGAGCAAATTTTTAATGCCGTGTTCAAACAGATTTTGTTTTGTTCTGTTAACTCCTGCGATTAGTGTCAAATGTCTTCAAAGTACTTATCTTTTATAACCACTTTCTAACTAGTTGGGCCTACGAGTAAATAGTAGCTATGAGTAGCAGTTTTAAGCTACTGTATTTAAAAGTGCGTATCATTGCTAACTTTCAGCTTTAAATTTCATTCTGAACAAAGTGACAAAATGGAAAAAAAACAACGATGCGTACCTCGGCTAGTGCCACGGCTCGTGCGTTTGTGTGACGTCCGGCGTCTGTCTGTCTCTCTGATCGCATTTAAAACGTTTGCTGATGACTGCTTTATATCGGCTACGGTGTGATCGTTCTGATGAGGCCGATGATAGACACGAGCGGGGGCGACGGATTCGGCGCACAGCGAGGCCCAAACTCCACCTTCTTTGTTTTGTTGCGGTTTAATCGGTCGGCAACAAGTCGTACAACAGCATCTTGGCACGTAGGGATCGACGTAACTCAACTGAACTGATATGGTTTAGTTTTGACAAACTGGCCAGGACGAGCTCGTTGGTCATTTGCTGACGCGTACGTGATTATAGTCAGGTAGGCCATTAACGCCGTTAGACGGTGCCTACTGTAATGCATTGCTGCTTGCTCATCGATCAGTTCGTCAAAAACTAAACAATGTCAGTTCAGTTCAGTTAAGTTACGTCGCTCTGTACGCGCCTATAGAGTTACAACTCGTTGCGGATTTGCTGCAAACTTTTGATCTGTTGTCGATTTGTCGTACAGCTTCTTGCACAGCATAACAAATCTAACCAAGTGTGGTTTGGGCCTGACGACGCGAATTGCCAACAGACGATCGAATCGCAACATTGGCGTAAGCCGCTGCGCGCCGTGGAGGGCGGCATTAACGAAGGATTTAGTGAGGTGTCCGCTGCTAAATTTGTCGCGCCGTTCGTTCGATGTATTCCATGAATAGTAACTACTCGCGACAACGTCAAATGCGCTAAATTCACGAGATTTTCGCGTGCACTGCGACAAATCAAACTCCGCTAGCTACCGAATGGCCAAAAAAGCTCATAAATACACAATTAACCGCTTAACTGCAGAATAGCAAGATTTAAAGTAGTAGGTGTAATGATAATCTTTATTCACACAAAAGCCGTGTAGAATGTTGTAAAACACGAATAATGTCAGTAATAAAGATTAGTACGGAATGTGGAGTACCGATACCAAATTAGATTTTGGTTTTCGTTGCAGTTACTGATATAGCGTGTCTTAGCCATCGCAATTCTGTCTGTCCGTCCGTCTGTCTGTCCGTCACGGGTGGATCAGTCAAAGACGGTTCAAGCTAGAATTACCAAATCTTCACCATCGGCTGCATGGAAGACTTTAGTTTCAGGAACCGTAAAGCTTTTTCATAAATTCGAAAAGGTCACCCCGAATGAAGACGCTAAATGAGAGGGGGTGGGCAAAACTTGCGATTTTTGGCCAATAAGTCGCTGTATCTCAGTAACGGTGCGAGATAGGATCTAGGTTACTATTAATCACTAATAAAAAGTCGCACACTGGCTCTCGATTGGCGCCCAATTCAATGACCTTGAATGACCTTGAACGCCAAAATAGGGGGTTTTATAGATTTTTTTGGCGATTTCGGACTGCGACACAAGTCTATATCATTCACAAGGTGGCGCCACGCTACTGTCGTTATGCAATCTAGATAGAGAATTTGGTATTTGTATATTAACTTAGCGTAAACCGGAACTGCTATAGGCTTTCGCGCGTCTCATGAGCATTAGCTCAAATTTCTTGTTGATATCGACATCTGCAATTTCTGATATCAGTATCATATCATTAAGTCAAATTATTACTGTCCGCGGTAGCGACGACAGTATTGTTTGCGGCATCGTCCCTAAGTTTTTTGTTTCTCTGTCAACACGATGAGTTATGAACCTCTGCATTTAGCTTGATGAAATTTTGCATGAATATGTAGGCTACCTCGACAATCGCAAGAACTCGGTTGAATTTGAAGGCAATAGATAAAAGGTCAAGGTCATTTTAGTTAGCAAACCAAAGTTTATCAAATAATTTTAGTCAAACCATGAGAAAATAGTAGTTGATACTAACGTTTGTCGTTTGTTGATTGTTTGATCCATTCTACAGATATTCGCGATTGATGCTTAGAGTTGGCTGAAATCAAGGTATTGTTCAACTTGATAAATCATGAGCCACTGTACTTAACTTAATGACGTTTAGAATGAACGTACATCTCAACAACCCCTGGAAACCTATTGTATGTCAAGGTCATAGGTCAAAAGTCAAGGACACGTGGCTTGTTTGTGTTCTGTGTGTATGCCACAGCGGCTACCGCGGACATTACTTAGCCATGAGCCGGGCTTTACATTCTAGTTATTATTAAAATGCATGTTTAAAACTATTTTATAGCCATATCGAACTATCAACATAATGACTAATGCTCTAATGCATTAGCTTGAATTGGTGACAATAGCATTTCATTGCCGATATCGCTGATTTCAATAGTAGCGACAATTTAAACTATTGCTTTCAAGCAAACGATAACACCTTGGTTCATATAACCAAGCAATTCCAAAACTGCAATACTGACAACGAGATTTAGTGACACATTTTATTGTAAAAAAATTAATTTGGCACTCCACCAATAAGCTCAAATAAATATAGGCCTACTCTCCAATGACTTGAATATAATTATCACTAAAAAACCAACTTGCGCTTACGCATAAAACATGCTTTGAAAAATAACATTGTATACCTATGCGACGATTAATAGGGCCTGTACACACGACAAACGTAGCGAAATGCGAAAAGTTTTAAACTACATATTCTCTGCAACGAGGCTCAGATAACAGAAACAATAGTTTACAAGTTGGTTTAAGCTGTGTAAGCTTAAAACAAGGAATCAACACATACAAATCATGGCAGACAGGTAGACCATCTTGTTCTTGTGACTACAGGGTGGCCCCCAAAAAAGCTATTGCACTTTGACCATATCTTCACTAAATAGTGACCATTTTGTACCATTTTTTACTAGTAAACTCTGTAAAAAATTGCCACTCAGTGGCATGCGCACCACACCTATTGTGTTGCTACTTTATCTTGTAAAACATAAATATCCGAAAACCAACAATTTCTACAGATTAGCAGAAAGTCTAATGGTAAATTTTTAAAGTATTTGACTAAAATTTCAAATATAAGTTATAGTAAATGTAAAACACGATGGAAAACATACTGAACATTTTTACGAATAATTTGAACCGCTTATGTGCATAAATTTTTAATGTACATTAATGCTGGTTGGCTTCTGCAATTTTGCTCAGTTAACTGCATGAACATTGCATTTTGGTCGTGCGGCCTTACAGGCTGTGCACTATTTTGCTAAAAGATAAAAAATTACTCTGTAACTATACGTAAACATTTTTGACACTTACTATAATTCATATTTAACATTTTACTTAAATACTTTAAAAATTACCATTATATATTCTGCCCATCTCTAAATAATGCTAGTTTTTTTTATATTTATGTGTTACAAGGTAGTTTAACGATACAACAAGTGTGATGTGCATGCTACTGAGTAGAAAATTTCCTACGGAGTTTATTGGTACAAAATTGTGAAAATTGGTCAGTATTTAGCAAAAATATGAAAAAAATGCAATAGTTTACTTTTTCGGCCACCTTGTATATACTGTGAGCCACAAAAATTAAATAACAGAAACGCAGCGCACTGAAATAAAAAAATAGCTTTGTTTTTGCTGTTGGTTGACAGAGATCCACGGCACTGAGTACTGACGAAGCGACGAAAATAAATACGACGACGACTACAACAATAACGTTAATAATATTATTAGTATTTTGGAGCTAATATACACAAATGTTGACGACAGAAATGAGCGGAATCGGTAGATAGATGTTCAGCAAGGTGAGAGTTGTGAGACAACATGCACTAGCGCCCGGTTCTCCTCCTCTAACTTCTCGTAATCTTCGTTTGCCAAGTCCAAATCCTATAAACACGCCACGAAACAGTAAGACAAGACTCTCTACGTAACATGAACCGCCCGACGTCAGTGACAAATTCACGTTATAATAATGCTAAATTACGCAAAACATTGTTATATGTGACTTGTTTCAACGACAAGAGAAAATCAAACGCTAAGCTTACTTATCTACTTTTGTTTCACGGACGCGAACTACAGAACAAAATTTTGGATGTGTAAAATCACGATGTTATCTCGTCAAAAATTCGTAACTTTGCAACAGTAGACAAATATCAAATGCTGTTCGGCCTTTTGATGCATGCGTAAACAGGTAATACATGCGTGAAGTTTTGCGTTATAATTTTAACCAGTTGCTCAAACAATGGCAAACAATTTTCAGAGATACTTTTGCTGCACTTTGATTGATTGTGTGATTGATAAAAATTTGCTGAATTTGCATTTGCTGGTCACCGTACCTTGTTCAACGCTTCGACTTTGGTTTCCAGTTCAGAAATTCTCTTTGCTCGCACCTGTAGCGCGTCTTTGAGGTGCAGATTCTCGCCGGCTGCTTCCTCTATCATCTGCACTCACAACCAATACAGAGCATAGTCAGTGACGTCATTTCAGTAAATCGCTGGGGTATCAGTCTATGTACCGTATTGTTCTTGCAGCAGTAACACTGTTTTAAAGGTACAATTTACAGAGAGAACAACTAAAAGTATAAATTCTTGGGGGGTTCGTAGACCCCTCCAGCCACCCCCCCTCTAAACGACGCCCCAAGCATAATAAACAATGTCTCTCTGTGCAGCGAAAGCATGAAAACATGACATCTTACTAAGTGTGCCAATCTTAATAAATAAGTTTTGCGTTGTTTTTAGCTTTAACTGCTACCACTGTTACATGTATGTGCATTCACGTACCGGAGTCATCCTGAATTTGTCACATATTCCGAAGAAAAAGAACATGACTAAACCATTGAAACGTAATCTGTTTTTGACTGGTTCCATTTCCGATAATTCGTTAAGATTTATTGCAGTACATCAACTCGTTACAAGTTGAGAGGACAAGTATACGACGATCAACCTGTTCGAGAGCGTGAACTCTATCCAGCAGTGTTGTTGTTGGTGTAGGTTCTTCCTGTCCACCGGTTGTCAACACTTGGTCGTTGTTTGGTCGACGTTGCCTTGACAACCAGTCAGTATCCACGAGTCGACCACGTGTTGTGGGCTTGGGTGGCACGACGGGAGGGGTGTTCTTTTTCTGTCCGCTGCCGCCGCCATGCGCTGCGTCACTGAAACGGTTTGACCACAAGTTGACTATCGACGCATCTGAGATCTGTAACACTGACGTACATCATCATCAGCGTCGTCATTATCGTCAACGTTATCATTATTGTCGATTTATTTGTTAGCTGTCAGTTGCAAATTAGCACGCGTAGTATGACAACAAACTTACTAAACATACACACACGGCTTATAAGGAGTCAACACAATAAGCTGCATGAACATGAAAACGCAAACCTTAAAACACGCAAACCTTAAAGCATTTCCATAAAACTAAAAAAATCGATTCGCTGAATAGTGCGCTTAAATGTTAAAAGTGAACTAAGATCAACAGCATCCTCACGAAGAAAATTCAAACGTGCACGACACATTCGCTGAAAATGTAGCACACTCGCGAAAAATTGTAAGCTCTACGTTAAACTTTATTATAAATTGGCGTCTTCTGGCGAAAACAGAGGCACTGAACGATAAAAAAATCTGCAGTATCTATACCTTCCCTTGATCTATCTGTGGTCGTGGCAGGAGTAAGCGTCAGCGTGGGATACTGACTGGTGGTAGAGACAGACGCAGTGGTTCCAGATTCAGTGGTCAACGCTGAGCTCGGAAGACCATCACTCAGCGTTGAGCAGCCGGCTGACATGTCAGACGGCGTGATGACTAGAGTCTCATTGTACCACGTGTTTCTCCGCGTCACATTCTCCCCTTCGTCGTCGTCATCACGACAATCCTGAACATAAGTTCCAGTGTGCGCAGTTCCCTCTTTCGAATAGCTACTAATCGAAGAGTCAAAATGCACTGAAGTGTTGCGTTGCTGGCATCCTACTGCATTTATATCCAAGTTTTTGCAATCTTTCACTTATTCTAAAGTCTAAAAGCCAATCAGTTAAACTGCATAAATTCTGCCTAATATTTTGCATAAGTGCTGTTAATAATTTTGTTACGATCAGAAAAAAGAAAGTCCTATAAACTTCCTCATATCTCTGATATGAAACGCGACTGGATGTCGCGTGTAGCGACATCCAGTAATCAACGGAAGTCAACCAAATCAATTTGAAGAAAGAAAAATCCGTTGCAGAAGCATCGATAGTAATATAGGTTATATACATGCAGTTTGTTGTGACTGTATCAACCTATAAGGTCAGTCAAACGAAGCAGAATAGTTTCAACGGTGTTCGAAAATATGCGTACGCTAAAAATACATTTTGAAATTTAAAATATGTATGTATTTAAAAATAGAATATGTGTGACACGTATCCTCGAACACTGATTTTTGATGCGAGAACTGAACCTGTCTGTCAGACGAGGAGTTGTAGCTGGCGATGCCAGTGCTTCGTCTTTTCTCGCGCATTTTTCTCTTGTCTTTGGCGTAGAGACGAGTCGTGACTGTAGTACCATCAGTCACATCGCACGCGAGAGCGCGTTCAACGCACTTGTTCGTATCTGTAGCCACACGTCCGTTTCCTGCATGCAAATTACACTGTGTCCGGAAAAAAGTAACCCCTTAGACATCGTACAATTAAAATGTCAAATCTAAACAAATCTAAATAAAACTCTGTACACTTAATCTCTAATAAATTGCTGAAGCAACCACCAAATTTTGTTGCAAAATATTTTTCGTAGCGGAGTTATCAATCGTTGAATATCGATAGCAAAATATCTTCGTTGCATATATAGAGTTACATAAGTAAACATCTTTGTTAATGTACATTTGCGTAACTGCAAAAAACAGCATTTGATTTTAGCAAAATTTTACACCAACCACGTGCCATTTATTCGTAATCAAACTGCCCAAACTTCAGTTGAATCCGACAAAGCAAACGATAGTTACAGCGCCTTTTGTGAGGTCACCCCAAAACACTTCAGTTTTGGGTCTTTGTGTCTGACGTCATCCACAAAGATTTGAAACTGAAGTGTTTTGGGGTGACCTCACAAAAGGCACTGTAACTATGGTTTGCGTTAGCAGATTTAACTAAAATTTGGTATTTTGATAGCTAACAGATGATGCATTGTTAACGTAAAATTTTGCTACCATCAAATGATGTTTATTGCAGTTACGCAAAAGCACACTAACATAGGGGTTTACTTATGTAACGCCATATTGGTAAGAGATATATTTTGCTATTGATATTCAACAATTGATGATTTTACTAAAAATAATATTTTTTATCAAAATTTAATGATCGCTTCAGCAATTAATAAGGCGTACAAAATTATACTTGAATTCGTTTAGATTTGACATTTTTTTTGTACGATGTCTAGGGGGTTACTTTTTCCGGACACAGATCACAACTGACTCACAATTTGGATTGATTGATTGCAGACATTTTGATATTTGATCGAGTTATGTAAAAATTTGTTCTGTTCTGACCCGGAAGTGACGGAGCCTGGTCACGTGACTCGTTTTTACATCTGTTGTTGACGTCATTAGTGACGTTATCAAAGACGTCGTCAGTGACGTCATCAGTGACGTAGACGGCCCGACGACAAGAGCCTTTCAGTGCCGCCATTACGACTCGTGCGTTCACGCTTTCGCTGCACAGCACCATAAACATTACGATACCTTAGTACTTACGATACGATGCGATACAGAATTTGCACTTCAAAAATGACAGACTAAGCTGACAGTTTAATCTAGCATTATATTTTTTCTATCTTCGTTTAGCTGTACGAAAAGAAGAAGGTTGCAGCTGGCACAGAATAAATTATCGTCCGTACATCTTCATTCTGTCCGTCCCGTACATGCTCGTAACTCAAAAAAATAAAAGGCGCAGGAAAAAAACAGAATATATGCAAACGTTACCTAGAGTAAGAGTAACCGCGGTGTGTCAGTTTCCAGTTCAAAATTCCGAAGGTCAAAGCTACGCAGAGATAGGGTAGAGATGAGCAAGCTCTAAACGGAGACCGCACAATATGTCGGCAGTGGAACGACATAGACCCACTTTTTAGTTTATATTTACACTACACAATCCCACAAAAAGGTTGTAGCGTGCTATCGTGGTGCGAATAAAAAAAAAACTAACACCAGCTTCATCATTCAACCGATAGCAATTGATATATGAAAACAGATTAGCGTACCAGGTATTTTGTCGCGGTTATGAACCTTCACGCTTCAGTTACTCCACCACGATCGACAGCAGACAGAAAACTCTGCTCTTTAGCTAATTGTTCTTCAGCGAGACGAAACTAATTCGGCCACAACAAACACCGGCGTATATAAGTCACGCGTACATGTGTAAGACTTCGAAAAAATTGGCAAATGATGACAACAAAGACGACGACGCGGATTAGAACGCCGTGCTGTTTCTGACGTCACCAGCGATCTAGTGACTGGTTGACTGGGTGGCGCATTGGGCCTACACGTGTCGTGTCGCTCGGTGCGCTGGTAGCGCAGTGGGTATTATGCAGTGGCTCGTCGTGCGCGCCCGCCTACCTGGCGCTTTCAGAATAGTGCATCGATTTGGGGCTGTTTTATCATATATGTCTGTCAACTATTTTATTATAGCCTACTGAGCGTCGTTTACAACAAAACGTAAAGTTTTTTTCGCGCGACAGTACGTAGTACTAAGCGCGTCTTAGCTATTGCAGACGCGTCTGCCCGTTCGTCTGTCAGTTTGTCACACTCTGCGATTGTATCAGAACGCTGCAAGCTAGAATCACGAAATCTACGTTGTCGGCTGCTAGAAGACTAGTTTTATGCAACGAAACCTCGTGCCGCTATATAAAAAGATTCCTTTCGAACGAGAACGTTAAAAAGTATATCCTCTTAAGAAGTTACGCGTCTAGCATGAAAACGGTTGCATAATGCAGATATAAGCTTAAACAATATGACAAGCTTGCTACTGACGGGTTTTCGGGGGTACCAACAATGACGACCTTAAACGAACCTAAAATCTAAAAGGAGAGGTTTTGGTGATTTTTCCTTTTCTTAGGCTGTGACGCATATTTTAACCGTGAATTGCACCGAGATTACTGGAAATATACTAGGACAACCAGCGTATAAAATTTTTAGCATAAAACGTACATTTTAGCAGTCTGGGTTTTTCACCTTTCGATTTTTAAAGAGTCCTCCATGCGTAGTTCTCGAATTTGGGCACTCTTTTAAAATGCATTATCATTTTTGCACGCTGTACATGATGTCTCAGGTGGCAGCTGTCGCGCGTCATGTGAGCTTTCCTCGGATTACTTTTTTTCTGAATTGTGCGTGGTTACGGTGAGTAGCATTGAATCGTGACAGCTTTAACGGTAGACACCCGGCAGGCTTCACGCCCTGTAGATAAATGATAGCTTTGTCACAAGCTGCCGCTGCAGACTGCATAACAGTGACTCAACGACACGAGTGCTCAAGTCGTGCTAGTGTCATTACAAACGCGGTCACTTATTAAACACGTTTATTCGTCATAAAGACAAAAACAGACAGCAAGGAAAGACAGATATGTACAGATAAAAAAAACACCGCCTATCTAATAAAATCGTCCATCATAAAAACAGCCTACAAATTAACATAACACTCAAAATGATCAGTTACAAGTTTCATGGCAGATGACTTGTTAATAAAAACCGTGC
>Ga0056128_1009078_pt1 | contig 12510 bp, 11 predicted proteins | sample WorMetLIZISLAND2_FD_71113 | JGI IMG/M metagenome (GOLD analysis project Ga0056128, IMG submission 71113) | Marine gutless worms symbiont microbial communities from Max Planck institute for Marine Microbiology, Germany - Olavius geniculatus... ...
TAGGCCTATTATTTGGATAATTCCAAATTCCAATAAAAGTTTTTTCATTGTCAAAGAATGTCTTACTCCAGTTCTGTGACAACCGTTTTACAAAAGTGCCCAGAATTCACTCACTTTAATGTTATAGCTATGTAAAAACTAAGTTGAGTTGTCCTGTCCACGAATTATCTTCGTCACTGTCATAATTTTGCTTCGTTTCGCTCATGTGATTTTTATTGAGATAAACGTTGACAAAATAATAAACGCGTTTACAAAGATTTTTTTGTAAACGTTATAAACGTTTATCACATCTATGGCCCCTGATGTTCTTTGTGCCGAGAGTGTGTGTGATGTGATTCAGAAGTGGACGAAGAACTGCAGGGCGGACAGGAGGCGGATGATGTCGACTCTGATGATGAAGATGAAGATGATGATAACAAAGCTGATAGAACAGACGCTGCAGTTGAAGAGGTGACTATACGCCAGAGCACACTGTCGATCACTGTTTATTTTACCCTTCTATTCCCAGGCTTTTTAACATGCTCGCCAGCCCAAAAGGAGGTCGAACAGACCCCCTCCACCAGTAGTTGCATTTTTGCTCGATAGCTGCAACCACTAGCTGCAGCCAGTATTAGACACGCCTTTGCTACGCCGGTTTGAAGTACTGTGGCGTATAGCAATTAACGGTTAACCACATCTGTGATCTTCTGCCAGCGTCTCAAACCTGTCTCTTCAGAAAGTTCTAGTCATCAGTATTTTATTTGAGCCACTATCTCTCAAACCGTTTAGTCCCGTTTGCTTCGTACTTTATACCTGCATTCAGCAAACGCTTCAGCGTTGATGTAGCTTTGCTGTTTATCAGGCGATTACAATTGAGTGCATGCCTGGTTGATTTGCTGATCGCGGTGTATGCTGTCACTCGTGCAGTGGTTGTCAGAAGTGCTGAGTGCCGCTAAGGAGGCCTGCAGCGAGGTGCTGGAAAAATGTGAACTGAATGCTGACGAGCTCGTGTTGGATCAGTCCAGTCAACGTCCACGAACTGCCAGCCTCATCCGACAGTCAGTAGCTTTCTCAGTAGTATCAATACTGTCACGTGCCAGTTAGTGATTCGCACATTACGATCTAAAACTCAGCTGATTTACCTGTCTTGGCTCTTAGGCAACTGCTAATATATTGCTGTTGTTATTTTGACAAATTATTACGCGCGAAAGCAGCTACTGCTTTAGCGCGTCTTAGCCATCGCAGTTCTCTCTGTCCGTCTGTCTGTCCGTCCGTCCGTCCGTCACACGGGTGGATAAGTCAAAAACGGTGCAAGCTAGGATCACCAAATCTAAACCGTCGGCTGCTGGGAAGACTCTAGTTTCAGGAGTTGTAAAGCTTTTCCATAAATTCGAAGGGTGTTACTTCGAAAGAGGGCGCTAAATGAGAGGGGGTAGGAAAAATTGGCTATTTTTAGCTAATAAGTCGCTGTATCTCAGTAACGGTGCGAGATAGGGCCTATGTTACTATTAATCACTAATAGGAAGTCGTACACTGGCTCTTGATTGCCACTGAATTCAATGACCTTGAACGCCAAAATAGGGGTTTTTTTATGGATTTTTGGCGATTTTGGGCTGCAAGACACATTTCAAGAGTGAACTGCGCCGAAATCAATTGAAATAGACACAGAGAAGCTGCATGTAAAATTTTCGGCATTGAACGTAGATTTCGACGGTCCAAGTGTCGATTTTCTAGGTTTAAGGAAACCTGCGCACGAGGGCATCAAAGAGCGGCATCCCGGTAAAAGTCATTTGTGCAGCGCACACTTCAAGAGTGAATTGCGATGAAATGGCTGGAGAATACAAATACAATTTGCAATCATGAACTGCTATAGGCTTTCGAACGTCCCATGAGCATTAGTTTAAATTTCTTGTTATTCTCTGCATGGCAGTTTTGCTAGTTAGTTAAGTTGACTATTTTTTGCCACTTATGAGTGAAAGTGAAATGTCTGTGATAGACACCATTATGTATTGCTCATAAATATTTCTAAAAGTCTGTTATTATATTTCACACTGAAGTTGATTACATGCAGTATGTTTATTTATCTTTCTATTTGCTGTTTGCAGTCACTGCTTGGAAGTTTTGGGAAAAGAAAAATTTGACAAAGTGCAGAGATATTGCGAGCGAAACGGTGTACCAGAAATGAGGTACTGCATTGGTTTACCGAACAATAGCAGTTGGTATGTTACCTAAGTTTGCTTAAATGAACTGCAGTTTCCTTAATGAGGAGATATGCCGGTGTCTCGTTGTAGGATCGCCCCCTTGAAATGTTTCCTCCTGGCGACTGTTGACGGGCAAAAATCTGCTACCGGCTGTAAAGTGGAGAGTTGCAATAATTTAATCAGTGCTTTGATGGGCGACAGGAAAGACATCTGCCCTCAGTAAATGTGCTGCTAAAACAAGTTTTCTGACCAGCTGAGATATCTAGGACTGCGTTTAGAAAGAGCAGTTGATAACTAGAAGGCGCTCGCAAGAGTGCATATCTCCGCCAAATGAAGTAATTTAAACATTACAACTGCTACTACTACTACTACTACTACTACTACTACTACATTGTAACCATGCGTCTATCTGGCACCGTTATGGAGATATAGCGCCTCAAAGACATGCACCCAGACACACACATCACACCCGGAACGACGGGCACACACAACGACGGACGGAACGACCAATCTCATAATCTCCTCCAATGTTCACTAAGTTCACACGTGGTGGAGATAAAAATGGGTACGAGCTGCCGAACAACGTAGTGAAATCATCATCGTTGTCGGTGTTATTGGCAGGAGACTGGAGAAGATGGTTGGTCGTGAGAACCGAGAGACTGCATACGTTGTGACGCAGTTGATTTGTAACTCAGCGAAACGTGCTCGACGAACGAACGCAACCCCGACCCCCCGTGATGCACGCTAGTCAGACGACACGACGTGTCACGATGATCGTTTGTTATTCTTCTAGTATTAATGCTGCTTGCAGTGTCGTTGAGCTACGTCATTGGCGTAAAAGCTTTCAGGCAGGACTCGTCGATGCGTCAGCTACTCAGGGCATTATACGGACCACGTTTCATGCTAGATCCAAAGCCGCATTATTGCATGCAGTTCTTCTATGTGTTGGTCGAAGTTCGACAGCAAAACACAACTTGTAAATTTTTTAAACAACTAAGGAAGGCGTTTATTTGAGGCCGCAATGCATTGTGACTTTTTTCATTCAAATTGTGCTAGCTTACTTACTTATTTACTTACTATATCATGCAGACATTATTTTGACGTGGGTTTCATCATATAATTAGAATTCATCATTGTTTTGTAAGCATATATTGCCAAAAATGCAATACGTAAAGTCATTCTATTTTTACCGTGGAAGAATCTGTGCAAACTCGCATTGAGTGATGCATTTTGGCGGGGCTGCAGCCTGCATGTTCAGGGTTTTCCCTCGAGCAAAATTTTTTGATCCACCGCGGCAGATGTTGTCAATATCAGTGCATTGTGAATTTATGAAATCAAAATCTCAGGTCAATTTCCGAAACTTGCTAGCAACACTAGATGTGTGAAGCTTCAAGCTTGTGTGCACATGTGCACACGTATTTGACTTCAACTTTTATCGGTTTTTTGGTGTAATTTTGTGCAAGTCCATCACCCCAGTCACTGGACTGTAGTAGCATTCCTACAGTCTTTTGCATAACTTTACACACTGTCACGTAGGCCCATGTACAATGTGGTTAATTTGATTGATTTTACACGCCATAGCAGAATGCTTCGCCCGTCTTAGCCGTGGCCTGGGTGTCCGTCCGTAATCTGTATCAAAACGATGCAAGTTATGATTACGAAATCTTCACTCTGGGCTGCACCAACGACTCTAGTTTATTGTGACAAAATTTCGTGCCCTTGGGTGAAGAGATTCCCCTCGAAAGAGGGTGTCAAAGAGGGATACCCTTTCCCCTAAAAAGACGTTATTTTGCCGTCGTATAGTGAGTGTGAAAACGGTTACATATAGGTATAGACATGCTGCTTATCATAACAAGCACTAGTGACGGGCTTTTTAGATTTATCAACATCGATGATCTTGAACGACCTTGAACCCCCTTCCCCCCAAAAGGCGGTTTTATTGAATTTTTCACAATTTTTGGATGCAGCACACATTTCAACACTGAATTGCCTTGAAATGGCTAGAGATAAACGAAGACAACCTGCGTACGAAATTTTCAGCGCTAAACGTAAATTTTAGCGGTCCAAGTCCCGACCACCTAGGTTCAAAGAGGCCGGCGCAGGCGGGCGTCAAAGACGGCTACCCCCTAAAAGTGGTTATTTTACCGCTATTGGCTCATGTAGCGTGAAAACGGTTGCAGATAGGTACAGACATGCTGCTTATCATAACAAGCACTGGTGACAGGTTTTTTTAGATTTATCAACATTGATGACCTTGAACGACCTGGAAATCTCCAGCTAGAGGTTTTAAGTAAATTTTTCCCAATTTTTGGACGCAACGCACATTTCAACATTGAATTGCGACGAAATGGCTAGAGATAGACCAAGACAACATGCGTACGAAATTTTCAGCATTAAACGTAGATTTCAGCAGTCCAAGTCCCGACCCCCTACGTTTAAGGAGGCCGGCGCATGCGGGCGTCAAAAACGGCTACCCCCTTAAAAGTGGTTATTGTAGCGTGAAAACGGTTGCAGATAGGCGCAGACATGCTGCTTATCATAACAAGCAATAGTGACAAGCTTTTTATTGATGTCAACGTCGATGACTTTGAACCCCAAAATAGGGTTTTAGTGAATTTTTGGCGATTTCCGGCTGCGTCACACATTTTAAAAGTGAATTGCACCGAAATGGCTGGAGATGGACCTGGACTGCCTGCGTATGGCATTTTTAGCATAGAACATACATTTTTAAAAAATTCAAGTTTTGAACTTTTGAATTTAAGTATTCTATCAAAACGCATTAATATCTTATTGCTGTACACTGATTACCAAAGTGGCAGGACCGCTGCTATCGCGTGTCACGTGAGCTTTGCTGAAATTACTTATTATTACTGCCCAGCAGAAGCAACGGCAACATTGTTTTTAGAATTTTTTCTAAGTTTTTTTCCTGTTAACATATTAATTTATAAATTGCTGCACTTAGCTTGACGAAATGTTGTGTGAACCTATGGCATATCAAGGTCGCAGATGAAAAGTCAAGGTCACGTGGTTTTTCTATGTGCAGAAGCGATTGGCGTTACCATGTTAGGCTGAGTTTTTGCGGAAGAAATTTTTCGGTATTTTGTAGCATGTTTTACAGGCCTCATATACTTTATGTGATCCGCATTATTATTAAGAAATTTTCCTTCAGCATCAAATCACTGAAGAAAAATTGCTTAATAATAACAATAGTATAGTTATGTTTTTATTGATAGAGTACACTGGCGTTGAGGGATTTAGGAACACAAATCGCGATGTTTTTGCTGAAATAAAAAAATTGCTTGTTGTGCTAAGCATTGGCATGCATACTAGCATAAGAATTAATTAATATGGAAACTGTTCCAGGTAAGCAACGAAGCAAAAGTAACGCATCTGTTTGTTGCATTTCTTTATAGTTTACTGTTTATATGCGAGTGGTTGTGATTAAGCCAATTTTTCACTCTAGCAACAAATTAAATTAGAATGCGGACCGTTTCTGCATGGGATTGGGAACTGTAGAAATAATTGCATTTTAGTGTAAAACAAGTTATGAATTAATAACCTTTTATTCATAGTTCTGCAATGTTCATTGAGAATTTTTTATTTCATTTGAGTACAAGCATGATTCCATTTATATGGAGCAGTAAATAATAAGCAATAATTTATTGTTTTTAGTACTGTAATGAATTTCAGTGCGATATATTTCTGAATATAAATGAACATACATGCAGTTTGTGTATAATTGTTTTTAATATTTTTGCAGCTGTTATAATGACCAATGTGTATTGTTGTATATTATACATTCTGTTTGTCGAATGTCAATTTATTACGCAATAGTTTAGCAGGTGCTTATTGAATGTTTTTCCTATGACAAGTGATCGTGTTAATGTGTTCTTGTTTCTTTCGGTTATTTTTAGGCATTCATATATATTTGCACTCACTGCTGAAATCACTGCTTATGTCGTTTTTAGCTGCTATAAATGCAGCTAAACATATTTTATAGCTTGTTTCATTTTCAGATATTTTAAACTTAGCCTAATACTAGTTGCACAAGTAATAAATGTAATAGTCATATATGGTGTGAAATAATAATAGAAGTAATAATTTAACAAGTTAAAAATGTAAAAGAATGAAGTGGCCAATGTAATAACAGATTGACGCGTGATATTTTAGTTTGGTTTTGTCTGCATATTGATTCAAAAGTTTGCTATCGGCTTTAGTTCGTTTTAACGTTGTCATGTGATGTTTGTTGCCATTTCTAATGGTTGTTATTATTGGTCACTTAAACGCTTCTTTTGCCATTAGGTGTTAAAGGTGTTGTTAGTTTTTGCTACGTTTGTTGTCTTGTGCTTATCATTACCTACTGCAGTTATTTTGCTAATGACTGTCATCCGCGGTCGAGGAGAAATTAAAAATTTTAGTTAACTGCAGACAATCAGTAAGCTAGCAACACTGACACCAGTGCAAAATATAATTATATTCTCTGCAACATCGGATGCATTGCATTCTAAACAACGTGCAGGTAAACAAAATAAACCTCTAACAGCTGCGAGTCGTTCAAATAATTACTTGAAAAAATAAGCTGGTGAAAAATGCAGCAGTTTGCAAGCACCAAACGAGATTTGATGGAAGACGGTTAACATATTCAAAGGGAGCAGAGAGTCGTCATGGCCACTGCAGCAAAAGCAAACTTTTTATAAACGTTAAGTGTGTGAGTGAGTAGGGTTTAACGTCCCGCCCGGCACAGTATAGGTCATTTCGGGGACGGCCTTTGCAAGCAAAATTGCACATAACGGAACAAAAAGTTTAACCTTTACAAAAGCCTTTATGAAACACAGAACACGAAAAAACGCCAGAAACCAAACGCCGTAAACCTAAAATTGTAAGAACTATGCATATGTATCTAAAATGGCAGTTCTAATAATCTTCCCCGTTTTCCTCCAGACAATCATCAATCTCACAATGCTATCTATTGGAGGACGGGGGGCATTATAAACGTTAAAGGTGGGGCACGTTCACCTGTGTTCACCTTTAGCGTTTATAAAGTTTGTGTCATGTATTTTTTGTCTTTACGGGAAACCTATGACAGAGCTACGGAGCGTCACCTGCTGTATGGGATCTCTGATCACACAGTGTTACTTGCCACCCAACACAGGTGAACGTGTCCCACCTTAACCCCAACCAAACAGGCCGCTACTTAATTAACCTACTCAGAAAGACGTAAGGCTGAGTTGACCTTGGTGTTGGTTATATATATCAAGATGGTTCACCTGTCCGCAGACAGACACCCATCCAAGTAGTAACCATATTTGACAGCGACCCGACCAATGGCCTCTAGATCGTATATGGTCTGACTGCGACACCATAGCATCACGCCAGCAAGTCACCATAATATAGGCCTACAAATTCGAAGTGTAAACTGGAAATGGCGTAGGTTCGTTACCCAAATATACATGTACGAACCTACACAGTAAATGGCAAAAAAGTTCTAGAAGTGGTACACTTGGACCTCCAGATAATGGGGGCTCTGCTCCAGAGCTCGTGTGAAATGGAATAAGTAGAACAGAAATAAAAAGGCAAAAAAGGGTAGAAAGAGAATACGTGGAAGGGAATAAAGCAGGAAAGAAAATTGGAGGGTTGGAAGGAAAAGGTAAAAGTTGACCTCACAGTGAAATTATCCCCGATCATGCGTCACCGTTCGAAGGCGCTTAAATGCTGAATGCTACATAGTAGAAACTAAATAAATAGCAAAGCACTAACTGCACAGCACACTTGTGACAAACATTGCAAAAATCAGTAATATAAACAAAGTAACTGACTAAATGAGGTTTATATGTGATCTATGTTACCCGTACTATCAGACAGCCACTGCATAAAAAGCTTCCGATGCCGTGCAGTCTGGTTAGTTGATACTGGACAGCACAGAATCTTAAGTATTCCATCAAATATCCGACTACGAGATGGGAGCAGATTAGCTACAATGTGACCAAATTCAACGAAAAAGCTTGTGGCGTGATACCGCACCGCAACGGTTTTGAAGCTGTGGTTTGAAACACCTGAAAGCACTGATCTGTCTTCATACAGCTTCACTTGTCTCTGCGTTTTGTGAAATCGTGTATAACGGGCGTTCAAGGTCGTCCCTAGTCGTTGATTTTGGTACCAATCCAATACACATACATATCGTCCCACTAGTAAACAACAGCAACGCTGATCCTTACGCCGTTTCAAAAATACTGCACGTTTTCTGACGAGAACAGCTACCTATATGGGGTTCTAATCCTAAGCTGCAAATGTTTAGGCTCTGAGAGGCAACGTCTAACGTCTTATGTGTAATAACTTCCCAAGTAGCCAGTCTGTGGCCATAATAGGTCAACATTACAGAGAGACAGAAGGAGAAACAACCATGGCAATAAAAGTGGCAACACTATACTTGCACTACGTGCATTGCATGCCAATAAATTACCCATCAACAAAGCACTAAACTCAACACAGAGCTGAATGGTACCGACTACATAAGATGTATCGCACGACATTAGAACAAAGGTCTATAAATATGTCGAGTGCAAAAATAAATTCAAAAGTCATGCATTTATAATATGCTAGACAATGAGACCTTCAACAAGTAGAACTTGAATTCTTGAAACACCAGTCCAAGTTATTTGCAAAATTTGCAAATAAACAATTAACATGGTAACATAATCTCACAACAAACAGAAAATAGCACGATTCAGTCAGCAGACTAATGCACAGCGGGCCTAATCAGCAATGGCATAACACTCTTGTTTAGCAAATAAGAAAATAATGGAAGACAATATGGTAATAGCGTAAATTACAAAGTCTTAATTGTGCATTCAGTTAAATGTTATAGGCTGCACATCACTGCTGTTGTATATCAGCCTCTCTCGATGAAAGTCAATGAAAAAGAGTTTCATTCATGTAACTGTGCTCTCACTGACAACTCGTTAAATAAATATCTATCAGTGGCGTTCAACGTAATAGCCAGAAGAAAGACTTAGATAATTAACAGATCACAGCCCTTAAACTTGCACACACATGTCCATCAATCAACGGTGCTCAACGTGCTACCAACGTGCTGCAAATGATGGATAACAAAAAGTAAACTAGAACTAGAACGACTTCATAGAGCAGGCCTAAATAATTATGTACATTACAAGTCACAAGCATGAAACATAAACTGAACCAGCAGTGCAGCTGCAGCTGTAACACTTGAAAACGTGAAATAACTGAAACATGATTAAAACGTAATGTATAAATGACGTAGGCTACTGAACTAGACTCGATATGACTCAATGATAGTCTTGGGAACATAACCGACATTGGCACTCATGTTGCGCACTTTCCACCAATTCTTCTGATCATCCAATATCTAAAACACATGCAATACGGTGCATTTATCTGACTGTATACTCTCTACTTTGAGTAATACATGCTGTCTTTTCGACAAACTAATAGCCAATGGAGAAATAAGTATGGATTACTCAATTTACTCATACACTGTAGCCGGAACCATTTTAGCTATGTATATTATTGTTCATGCTGCACTGACTTACAGCAGTGGTCATAGCATTCTTCAATACGTATACATGTAGCAATGCACTCCAAAACAACACTAACTTAGTCCAAATAATCCAGCGTATTCAGACTTCTCTAGCCCCATCGCATTGACTATTTGCAACATTGTGCATGCATCTTGTAGATACATTTATACGAGTACCTGCAACGCTGTAAACTGGCATTATAGATTCATAGGTAGTAGGCTATTAATGGAAAAGAACCCTTTTTGATGGCACCAGCAGCTTATACATCACTAACTAACTCTGCTCACAGCTTATAGCCTCATACAGTGATCTACCAACTGACAGACCATTATGTTTGATCAGCAATAGACGTAGTACACTAACGCCTGCATTATCGCGGTCGACTTTCGCATGTCTTAATAGAACAATTTGGAAAAACTCTTGATTGAGGCAACTTATTTAACAACAACAACAGCGTCGTTGGTTCAAAAAATGTAAAAGGGCAGAAAATTTCAATTTTCCAACAGACAGCTGCAAATTTTCAAAACGGGTCATTATAGATAGTCAAAATTTCAACTTCGCCCCAAATTTCCCCCTCCCCCAACTAGGGAACTTTTCCCTTAAGTTTGTATTTTCTGATATTAACTTTCTGACAATAAGAAAAATTTCCACTAAATAACAATATGCATCAAACAAGGAAAATGCAATACAAGAGAAAAAGCAGACAAAATCAAGAAAAATCACTGGAAAAACTAGCTTTCACTTTACCTCCAGTATTTCGCCGACCCGCACTGTCAGTTCTTTGGGATTCTTTGAATCACGTGAATGAACAACGCGGAAAATCCTGCACAACCAAAAAAAACCAATTCTTTATCACCAATTTTTATCACCACATTTTGCTGACTCCGCTAAGTCTGGACGGAGTATAGACAGAGACGTACAGTAGTTGTATTGCAATACTGGCATACGACAAATAATTCTGTAATGAAACTTACTGTAATGTCATTACTATGCTGTCAAAATGTTCTTTTCCATCATGGTGTAGTAATCTAAGCTGGCTACAATTTGTTTTAGCATATTATTATTCATTATTTCATCGTACACGAAGTACAGAAAAAAAGAAAAAGAAAAGAAACGACAGTACAACACAAAAAGCAACACAAACTGAGCAACAAATAGACTACAAAGTACGGCTTGATGCTAGATATAAAATGAGAATGTCCAATTCAAAATGTAACAATGTGCAGCCATCCGAAAAAAAACAGAAAATCAAAACGATCACATAGGTTCAACATCTGACGTAAGGCATCTACAGTAAGCCAGTCAATCTGTTAATCAATATGTTATGCAATACTACATCATAGTCACAATATGATTAGCACAACAAGTTATGGTTAAGTCAAGCATAGCAATCACATCACTCTACATAAAGACTCCGGATCGAGTAGTGATAATTTACTTGGCATTGCAAAACTTGAGATGCTGGACGAATTCGTCGACATTGGCAAATCGTTGTGCAGCTGGTGACGTCAGTTTGACTGCATCCGGCGTCTGTCTGTCATGACCGTTACTGTACTGTGCCGTGCTAGCGACATCCGACTGCGACCAACTTGACGACACCTGCTGACTGGCTCTTGTGCGTGACTGCTCCGTCACATAGCCACGCTCAGCAACCAGCATATCTCTTGCTGAACCACCAAAAACAACAAAATTAACACATATCACGCCATAGACCATTTTCACAGACCATTTTGGCGACCACTATTTTGATGTCACCACTCATTTAAAATGCTTTTTTTATATCACGCAGGATTAAATACATTGATCAATCATTATGAGGTCATTTCACTACACAGTACACAGGCTGTGCATGTGAAGCTGAAATTAAGCATAGGATGCTGATTGCTAAATTATAGCCATTACTACATCACAGGCTGCGCGGTAGTGCAGCACTGTTGTAAGGGTGACCAGCCATTTCAATGGGAGAATCCAAAATTTGACCTCCCATATATCACAAACCCCTTAATTTTTCTGAACCAATATTTGCACAGATGATTACGTCCCGCATATTTCCTGATGTGCAAAATTTGGTGAAAATCCGTTCACGGGGGGCTTCCCCACGAATAGGTGAAATATAATGCTTGCATGACTTTTTGTACCTTCCCTTCCCTTCTTTGCTTGCCGTCCTCTACAGGAAAAAAGACTGAATTGATTTTAACGCGCGATGGCTCATATGACGTGGTTTTGCACAACCAAGTGCTATTTGGGGGGTTACAAAATTTAAATTCAACATTTTAACCTATTTTTTCCACAAAAATATGAAAAATTACAATAGCGCCTATGGGGAAAATTAGAAAATGCTTTAAACCATCATAACTCCGGCTATGTATAAGATAGAGTCGTAATTTTTGGTTCTATGATATGGTTTTCGAAGTTGGCCAATTTAATGGTCTCATTTGTATTTACCCCTGATTGACCCCCGTTGCCATGGCAACGAAATTTGGGACAAAATGGGTCATAACTCAGTCCCCTTAAAAGATAATTGTGCGCTGTTTGCACCCACCCCCCTATTTTCGGCCCCAGGCTATCCGATGGTGTCATTTAAATTTCTCCCCTGCCGACCCTCGTTGCCATGGCAACGAATTTTGGAACCAAATTTACAATATCTCGGCCCCCGTAAGAAGCCCCGGCCTGCGGCAGATGTTTTTAGAACGTAATTTCTTCCAACGGTAATAAAACTGCAAATATTTATGTAAAAACTGTTCAGTTTATATACAGTGTAAGGGTGTCATCGT
>Ga0056128_1009081_pt1 | contig 12509 bp, 7 predicted proteins | sample WorMetLIZISLAND2_FD_71113 | JGI IMG/M metagenome (GOLD analysis project Ga0056128, IMG submission 71113) | Marine gutless worms symbiont microbial communities from Max Planck institute for Marine Microbiology, Germany - Olavius geniculatus... ...
CCGTTGGTGGCCTTCTTACTGGAAGTTCTGGGTTCGAGGGAATTAGCTCCATCCAAATGTAGGCAGGCTGGTTGTGTCACTCCAACTGTCAGACTGCTATTGGTTCTTCCATATTGTCTAAAGACGGTTCTAGGAGACACAGAGACGACTCACGATGATGTCTAGATTATTAGCATTTAATAGCGAAGATTCTACAGGTTAGGAACACACGGTTACGACGTCACGATAGCAGTGACGCCGCTACCACAAGCGCTACATTGCGACGGCTAGCAGAGCTCCGCACAGAAAGATGTCTAGAGCTCGACTCTACTCAACTGACTAACTAAAGGACCTGCGCTGCTGCTAACGCTTTCGTGGCCAGACAGAAATATTCTAGCTATTCTAGCTACAGCAATATTACGTCACAGACGCAGCCTGAGCCAAATGTGCCTAGTTTTCTAGCTACGCTTTCAGCCAGTACGAGCTGAGTTCTATTTTAAACCTAGCTTGCTTCCTAACATTGCTGTCTTCCCTACAGCGTAAGATAAATGTCTCTGGCCAAGCCAAGCTACCAAAAAGCTCTCCTCCATAATTACTAACAAGTCTAATAGTCGCGATCGGCAGTGTAGATTAGTGAAATCAGTCACTGCGAGCAGCATTTCTGTCTGTGACTTGATGACTTAGTGGGTTTCATATCTTTCAGTAAACGAAATACGAGACTGCAAAAAGTCTTAATCGCAGCTGACAGCTCCACGGGTAGACCCTTAAACCGAGTTCTTTTTCTTTTTAAAACTATTGAATCGCTAAGCGAAATGTCGGCAGCTAGCTGCTGGCTAATTCGGTTCGCAAATATTTTTCCGGCGGCGCGTAAAATCTAACTTCGGATATGCCAGCTTACTAGAAAGATTTTTTCGGCGTTGGCTAGCCGAAGGTAAAAGTAAAGGTAAAGGTAAAGTCGAGCACTTGCTAGTCTATATAGCGCTTCTTACATGAGACGTATGACTCAAGACCAGAAGCGCTTTACAATCTTGGAAGTGGCAGCTGATTTGCTAATGATACCGCAGCGCAGTATGCGGCTATTCTACCTGCCTAAACGAACAATTGGACCCGCGGTTTGTAGCTAGCAGACATACCACCGCCACAATCAGCTACACTATGCCTTCACCCCGTAGCCCGAAAGCTACTAATCATTTCCCATCCCACGAAGGGTAGGAGGCTGAGTTTTTAAAAGATTTAGTTATAAACTGCCTATAGTAACTGTTTCGTTTTAACGCTCGCACAATTCATACTTTTTAATAATAAAATCTATTTGATTTGATTTTCTAAGACGACCGAAGAGGAATCAGACGACTTGTAAAAGAAATGCACCGGCGTAACATCGATCAATCTGGTAAAAAGGCAATAATTGCTGCGTCACCGCAATTAGGCCTACAGTAGGATCTAAACTTACCAACCTGCGGTTCAAAGCGGCCTGAACACGCCACCTTCACAATTTTCTTAGTTGTCTTCAAGTTAGTTTTCTATGTAAAAGTGCGCTGTTATTCTGTTAGGTGTTACCCTGCATCAAGATCATTTCATATCAAAATCCGAGGTGCGTCCTGCTCTAGGGTTCACTCTCGATGTACACAGCGAGCTGTAATTAGATTACCATGGCAACTGCGTCAAACGCCGACCGCCGTCTCTGTGACGCCGACGATTTCGTGCGTCTGCCTGAACACGTTACCTTCACAAGTTCACACTGAGAACGAGAACAACACCTTGAGGCCGAAAACGAAAACGAGACTTTAAAATTTTGCCTCGAGACCACGTTGGCTACAAGAAATTAACGTCCGATGATGCAGGGCCACGGTAGAGTGTGAAATAAAAATGTTGCACCAACGGGGTTCGCTCGTTCGCAATAAAATACAATAAAAATGCAATAAAAAGATCGTATAAGGGGTCGCCGTCGACTACGTTTACTGCTTATCGCAGAGCAAAACGTGGCGCGGTGCTACAAATTAGCAAAGAAGTTGTATTCTGTTGCTCCCATTTGCATGTATTATAGGCCTAACATGCTGTTTTGTCTTTATTTCATTTGAAGATGTTTCACGTGTATGTGCCCTAACAAACTATAGGCCTATAGGCTTATTGTTAGGCAAAGCAGGTCGATGGGTTTCGGTCATTGGGTCCAATTGGTCACTTTTTGGATGGGTCGCGTGGGTCATGGGTCATGTGAATTTAGGCCTATTGCACATACCAACGAAAGAATGCTGACCGAGCATTATTTCATCAACTCAAGAAAATTGAAGCTGAAAAAAAGAAATATTTCATCGCTCGTAATAACTGCGATATACTCAACGATGGAGTATTTTTGCGATTGTAGAATTAAAAAGTGTACAGAGCGATACAAATAAATTGGACTGAAATACGTCAGTACAGTTCAATAACTAGAAAAGCAGTCAAAGACCGCAGACCTCCACCAACGCCATGTCGTTCGCCAGGTGGCGATACCATATTTGGCATATTGGCTGCGGTTTCTCTTATCTGCTAACACACAAGCATGTTAACCGCGCGTCTCGTGAGCATTAGCTCAAATTTCCGGATCACCCCCAAAATTGAAGCACTGGTAGCTTATGCCATGCCCGACATACCCTCAAAATTTCAGAAAGATCCGTCCATAACTTTTTGAGTTGTCTTGCTAACACACAGACAGACAGACAGACAAACTTTGGCAAAAACATAACCTTCTTGGCGGAGGTAATTATTCATTTCTGTCGCTTAGCCTACACGCCTTTAGATTCGAGCAGTCCTTTAGTTTCCTCTGGCGGCGCACATAATAGTGCTTCAGATTTGGCCACTGACTGACACTGGTCTACACTATAACAGATTTTATTCACTTATACGTACTGACTCACTTCAAACAGGTGCCAATTAATTAGAATTAAAACTGGGTAATTTTCCCAGTTAATCGGAAGTCTAATTTTATTAGACCGACTTATTTTAATTACCGTGCAGTACCGATCGACTGCACTTGTTGACACGAAGCTTTGTGGGTGCTGTTGAGTCTTCAGCATCACGGTCTAAGGCCCAAGCTCCACTTGCTTTGATTTGCTACAGATTTGTTGTACAACATGCTGAAATCGCGAGGCACCAAATAGCAGGGGTGGACATCGTGATACTTGTTTTATTGTTCGAGTATCTTATTGCAGCGTTTTAGTGTTTTACGATGTTTCTGACAACGTGCAGTAAGGTTAAATGACGCATTAAATTAACTTTAATTCCACGTAACTTGTATAGTCTGTTCAACATTGAATAAACTTTGACACGCGTTTCGTTGGGAAAATAATAGCAAAATAACACAATACATTATTACCCGTATTATATGAAAACATTCTAGCAGTAAAACGTTAAACGTCTCCGTCGTACGCTGTCTACGAGAAAATACGCATAACCAATTAACTATGGTAATTTCAACTTTTGATCTGGTATCGCGTTGTCAGGTCTCGCGATTTCAGCGCCCCCGTCCAAACAAGTTTTAGGATTAAGTCTATACCAAACCGAAACAGTGCGATATTTCTCACAGTTGGCTTCGTACACAGTATTATTGGAAGGTCACGGAAATCACGATAAAATCCACAACATTTTTTCAACATGCCCCTAGGTGTTATACAGTTTGCTGCACTAGTGAAGTTTTGGCAATGGCAACTTGAATACCGAGATGTGTTTGCCTCATTTAGTAAACCCTTTCTTCATTTTGACGTAAATAGATTTTTTAATGAAATTGATTTAAACGAGTGATGTATGTAGTTGCCTATTGTCAACGAATGTTTTACGTTGACGTACACAGCGTTGCTTTTAAGAAACGATTAGAAAAATTCGAATAAGCCTATGACAATGTCGATCATTGGCTAAAGTTTTGTTTTTTTACCTTTCTTTTTTTACTTAAGTTGTGTTGTTAATAGGCCTACTGTTGTGTACTTTTGCCGTATCATCATCATCGTTTATTATATATGGCAAATGAAAATGACTACAATTATTAGTATAATGTACTTCACTCTGGTTTTGTTCGAAATGTAAATCTCTGTCGATTCATAAACGTCGCCCTGGGACGGATCAAAATCCGTCAATTGCGGTCGGGTCACCGCACATATAACCCCGGTGACAGTCGATAAACCACGCCCGTCGTTCTGAAGCATGACTTTTATCGACTTTTTGCTCCCTATGATGACAGGGGTGCATTTCTAAGTAAAAAGAAGTGGAACACGCCTAGAACTCGCCTACAAGAAGCGAGATATTTTTGCGCGTTTTGCGCTTTTCTGAAAGGGCGGGGTTAATGAGTAGCCTACAGAACCAATTATACCAAAAATAAAATTACTTTTATTACAATACACCAATAATTATTTCAAATAATGTAATATTCTTAGCTAAAAAATAATCAATAAATATTGAGTCAATAAATCAATACATCAATCAATAAACCTAAATAAATAACTCAGTCGATTATTAAACCTATTAAAACACATTTAGACATATAATAACGCCGTGTGTCGCAAACAAACGAATCAAAGTTGTATTATTTAAATTGATTGCAACGAATATAAACAAAAAATAAGTTTTAAGACCAGTATTCCATCAGATAAGTGGCCGGGTCTTTAAGAGAGACGCATCGTCTTTTTGGAGAAAAAAATGTGGGGCAACGTCCCTAACGCTTCTGTCTCTCTACACTTCTGATTTTATCGACATTTTCTTTCCTATACGATGACGACCATACTTCAATCACAGAGCCACCGTACTTTGACATAATGCATATAAATATTTATAGCAGCGTTCGTAGAACCCCAGTCTGAAGATCTGATCGGACCAGTGTAATTTTCGTCAACGAAATCGAAAACGAAAATCCAAAGTTACTAGTAATAATTATGCCTCTAGTACAACACTTAGGTCTAGTATATTGATTATAAGTTTAATTACAACGAAACGAATAACGTAAACATAGCAACTTTGATGAAGAAAAGTAAAAGTTGCAAATCTAAAACGAACTTCTAACTAAAATTAAAAAGAAACTGAAACTAAAATATTTTTCTTAAAGCCGGAACTAAAATTAACTGTAATTGGTCAGCCAAATTTTCTAGAGCTAATTTTAAATTAGCCTAAGTATTATTCTTCGTCGCCAGAATGTATCGTGTTATAACAATTCGCACACAAAAATTAATAGAAACATTTCATGCTATTTTAAATCCACCCACCTTTTATTTGGCAACCAACAATAATAAATCTGTATGATTTCATCAACTGAGGCTAAAGTTTATCGTTTATTACGCCCGAAAACAGCAATAAATACAAGAAACATTAAACAATAAATCAAAGTGAAAATTACACTGAATTCGATTTGATTCCTACGCGACCGGTCGTTAAGGGCCGTGGAAGACAATAGCTAATTCTCGATTTGATCGACGACTAGAATCTGTCTGGTCTGACACGTCGTTGACCCATTCTGACCTGACCCAAATCTGTGACTCGTTGATCCGGAAACCACTTTATGTCTGCGATTTATAGCAGGAGCCTGGAATGTCGAACGTTTGATGTTACGTCGTCAAGGCTCATCAGCTTGCCTGTAAACTTTGCACTTCGCGTCCGTCGTGCCGTAAAAAGCGAAAGAAACACGCAGTGCACGTGAACTAATTCACATTTAGAATTAAGAAAATGCCTGTCTAGAAATTACTATCGGTAGCTTTTAGTCGAAGCTAATTATAACAAATTTTAATTTTTACCAGTTTTGATGTAATCAAAGTTGCAGCATAAACATAAATAATAGCGACCATGTACCACTGTGACACTTTTTTCTTAATGGACTACGGTTGCTGATATTTTTACGAAGACGGGATGTTAAATTTAATTTTAAAATACACAAATTTTGTCGTTTAGTTGTTGTTTGTCTCTAAAATAATCTTCGTTCCTATAATTTTTAGGCCTATTGGAACCTTTGAAATATTGGTGCATTTTTTTTCATAGTTTTACTGAAACAAAACTATTTGCATGTAATTTTGTTATAACACAGTATCTTTATCTTAGTTTTTATAAGTGCCATTCAGTGTGTCACTGTTTTTACGAGCTAAGTTAATAAGTAAGTAAACATTTATTGTAGGTTTGTTAGCCAGCTGAGTTGGCTTTATTTTGCCGTTTTTTTACCGAAATCTACAAATGCCAAAGACTTCTAAGATAAAGCTGGTCGGTGATCCGTAAGTTCCGTTCTTGAGACAGAGAAAGAGAAAGAAAGTAGGAAGAAAATAATTTAAAGAAAAGCCGAGCTTCAGCTGAAAATGGCTGTTGTGTGATATTTTACGAAATGTCATAAAATAACAATAAAAATAGAACACATTATTTTCTCGCGTAGCTATATTTTTCCGCCAGACTGCAACTGGAAGAAGGAGAACTTTTTAAAAGCCTAGCCTAATGAACTTCGGCGGCTGATGCGTGATTGGGAACGTAGGATGCTAAATAATAATCGTGAGGCGGCTGAAAAGGTCTGCATGCGCGCATGCGTGATGTACAGAATTGCACGTTCGTCCGTGACCGACCGTCCTCTGTGGATTGCGCCCATCGCGTGCCTGACAGACTATAGATACACCGACAGACTTCCATATTCCAATCACACGGTGCCGTTGTTGTTGACGTTGCGCTTATTATCAGTCCAGATACGCGCCCGGACAATAGCAGCAGCGGACGCCGAGACAAATCTACGACGTTGCTACAGCGGCAGATGTATGATCGGTGACTGGACACATGAAATGCTAAAATATGCATCAAAACAAGAGTAGGTAGATGTGGGCCCATGGCCGACTGTGCTACAGTCCGCCTAACTATACAGTGCTGTGTAGCAGTAAAAAGACCCCTAAAACAAATATCAGTATTTTCAGTAAAATTTAACACTTTTCACGAAAATTTCAAAGATTATTTTATACAATTCGCCGAATTTTTTTCCCTTCGTTGCTTAGCAGTGGCACAACTTTGAATATAAAATGCGATTTTTTTCACTGCGCGAACAACCGCATCAAATTTTATTTGACACATTTGAAATGCAAAGAAATGAAATAGCGCAATTATTATTCGTCGTTAAACAGAAATAACATTTACCAAGTTCTCTACATAGACTGCTTTACAGTGTAAGACTTTATGTATGTCCGCTTTTTGCGAACCAGAAGACCAAAACGACTCGGCCCTCAAGAACACATCAACTTTTTCGGGAAAAAATCAGCATTTTTGTACCACAATTAGAAAAAAAACAAGCCGTATAGGCTAAACGGACATGCCAAGATGTTGCGCAGTTAACTGTACGACTTCTTGTAAAACAACCGCAGATTGAACCCATACAACAAACTCTAGCAGCGGAGGCTGGACTTGATTTTGTCCAATCTTCCATGCTTTTAATAAATTTTCATTAAGTTTTCCTTTTAAGCGCGATGCGTACTGTCGCACTGTCACCGTCTAGATGTCCGTCTATTTGTTTATAGCTCACATTGTCGTAGCAGGAATGCAAGGCTTAGCTGCCTTTTTCCCTAAATTATTGTTTGTAAAAATTTTTTTACCGTAACATTTTTCTTGAAGAATGCAAAACTTAGGCTGAAAATTCTCCATTTTGCGGCATCTTGTGGCAACATTGTAATTCTGACCACACATTATCTCACCGTGTCGGTGATGATGTCTGCCGGAAAATTCAACTGTTTGCTATCAACTTTTTAACCCACGCCGCCGCTGCATTTGTTTTTCTGCAACGTTGACGTATTATGGTTTGGCCATATAAGTTCGGTTAGGCACTTCAAAATTAGTCACACTTAGGGCACATTTTAAGGCAAATATTTTTCAAATATTTTTATTTAAAAATCTGACGTTTAGCTAAACATGTTCCGTTACTACTTGTTGGTTCGCGCGCTGCAAGCTATAATAGCGACCCTTAAATTCGGGCAACGTGTCTGTGACTCTGCGTGACTGCGTCTGCGGTCTGTCTGCAAAGCACAGCTGTCTATTTGCATTGCAGCTCGCGAGCGCGTCGCTTACCGGCTTGTTCAAACTGATTGTTTATCTTCACTGCTGTAGGATTTCGAGACTTACCTTCTAAATAAAAAAAGACAGCTCATCAACATTTTGTGGTAAATCACCTGCAAAAAATTTTGTTCGAATTTACTGTTATAAAAGGGTGCCTTTTACTAAAACACAACGTGGAGGCTATTTGATTAAACGGTTTATGTTTAGACCAACTGTAAGCGCCGTTTCTGTCTTGTTGTGCTGGCATTGTTACTGCTTTTGTGTTTGTACCATTTTGGCAAATAGGCTATTAAAGTGAATGAATAAATGCATGAATAAAATTTTCTAGTACAAGAATGTAGTTGTGTCGAGTGATAAACGTCACATTCGCCAAAACGTAGAAAATGTGCGGACAGAAGTAATGCACTAAATTGCGATGCCGCCATTTGTCAAGCTCAATGCGCCAGCTATCAATAATAAAACACAAAACACGCCTTGCTGCTTGACCAGCATATACCTATAAATCAGCTGGACTTGGACCTAGGTTTTCCCGTATGCATTAAGCGATACAAGAATGGAAACTTTCTATGCAAAAAATACAACAGTGTGAAGGGCAGTGCCGAGTAATCGAGTACTAGAGTTACTCGAATCCGAAATTGGACCCGAATAATGTTTTTTGGACTTGAGTACTCGCACAGAAAATTTATTTTTTCATACAAAAACCGTTTGGTAAACAAATTACAAGAACAAACTCAACAAAGGCCAAAGTAATTTGGCAAAAGACGAAATTGCTCTTCTCGTTTGTATTCGCCAGGTGGACTAACGGTTTGGCTGCATTTTGCAACTGTACATGTGTATATTGGTTAGAAGTTGACTCCAAACTCCTCTTTCCTTGGGGTTAAAGGTCATCAGCCCCATCTAACACAATGCGTCATTTGACTCCACAAGTGTGCCTGGCAAATAACATATCAATCCGTTGAACCGTTTACAAAGAAGCACAAACGTGACAGAAAAACGAACGACAAACAGACCATGCTAAAAAGAAATAGGTTAAAATAGGCGGAAGTGCTCGAGCTGCAAGAGCGATTTTGAATATTGAGTACAAAAATAAATTAATTGCTTACCGCAATAAAATTATGATCCGGTCAGTAACATAGATTTGCAAATTAAAAAAAACATCTAACTTGATGTCCAAGTTACCGAGTGCATGTTTTCTGACTTTAGTACTTGTGGTTACAAAAATTTTACATACTCTTATTTTATTAAATGAGTACTCAAGTAGTTAAACCGCTCGATAGCACGTACATGTACGACTAAAGACGTATTGCACCTTTATAATGAGCGACGACGACAGAAGGTAGAAAATGATCTGGCCAATGGCCGTAGCCACTTTTGTCGCTGTCATCTCGGGTCGCGAGCTAAAGTTAATTAGATGGCGCTCGCGGGACCGAAATGCAACCAGCATATTATGAAATGCCTAGTACAAGTATATGGTATGTAGCCTATCAACACCCACGCAAGCGGATTCCAAACTGATCTCCTTCTCTTAGGGAGACACGTAAAATATTGAAACTAAAACTACGCCAAAACTAGCGTGCGATTTTGTTTTAGGCATTTGTTTCTGACATTGTAGGCGTATACTAAGTTTAGTGCTAAACTGCAAAAAAATGAAAATCGCATTATGCAGTGATGTGTCCTTGAGGACTTGTCCTCGTCTTCGAGGCGACTTGAGGACAAAGAACTGTGTCCACAGTCCTTGTCCTCGTCCTCGGGTCCCAAGTCCTTGGCCTTGTCCTTGGCCTTGAGACACAGTCCTCGGCCATAATACCGAGAACATTAATAAATTTTGTTCATTATCAATTCATTACCGACAAACTGAGAAAAATGTTGAACATTAGCTATTGACATATCGAAACCCGTGATGCTAGTAATTGGAGCCCACTCACTTATGTCGCATTGGTCTGATGTTCTTAGTGGCATCACACAGGGTTCAGCGCTTGGCCCTGTTTTCTATGTAATTTAAGGACACCATTATTTTCGACAACAGTCAAAACCAGCACAAAATCGTTGTCAACAGTATCATTAGACCAATTTGGTCTCAAGGCCTACAAGTTTGAAGTTGTACATAAATACAACACAATGTAAAGTTTGTCACAAAAATTAAACTTACTGAGTCTGGAATTGCAAGAGTCACAAGATGTCAGTTCTTCTGTTTATTTGATATTTTTGCATTGTTGGACTATTCCAGTAGTATGATGCTACTAATGACGTTCAGAATGTGCAAAATTTTACTAAAGTCACCCCAGTTGATGGTAATGTGTCGTTGTGGTAAGGCCTTTTAGATGTAATTGGTTTTGACCTTGAGTTTTTGGCCTTGGCCTTAAACTTGGTGTTAAGTCCTCGGCTTTGTCCTTGGTTTCAAATCCTTGTTTTCGTCCTTGTCTTTGCTGTTTTTGTAAGTCTTTGTCCTCGTTTTCGTCCTCGGGTCCCGTGTCCTTGGCCTTGTCCTTGTCTTCAAGCACAAAGTCCTTGATAACATCACTGGCATTATGGCACAGATTTGTGCAAAGCAGCAAATGCGCCACATTTTACAGAACAACTCATAAAAACAAAGTGACACACAAAATGCTACCAATGAGAATGAAACGAAAGCAAACAATATTCTTAACTCTGAAGATTTAAGCAAGAAGGTACTAATTTTAAGGACGAACGACAACTGGAGCCAACGTAGAATTTTAAAGCTAGAAAACTAACTACCTTAGAAAAAAATTTAAGTTACAATTTTTTCTTCTTCGTTTGCCCTGTTATTGATTATTTTCATAATAAATACTACTACTAATAGACTTAGTAGTACGTTAGTAATGGTAGTAGCGTAATAATTGTATTCGCCTGCAATTAACGGTAAATAGCCCAGATACTTTGACGCCGATGTTTACTCACATTAGGAGAAACGAGTTGTCACGGTTGTTTATTGTCTAACTGTCAGCGACAGCGAGGAGTGGTTTACTATATTTTTATAGTCTCAATCAGCAAGCTTATCTGTCGCGAGTTCTCAATGGCGCGTACAGTACGAGATCGGCATTGTATTGTGTCTGCACTACTTCAAGGCGCTGACGGACTGGCGATAAATCGCCGAGTTGCAGCTGCTGTTGCTAAAAGCTGCCGGATGCTGGCGACGCTTAATGACGCAACTCAATTGAACGTCCAGTCAGGCTACATTAGCTCGTTCTCGTCGTCGTCTACGCCACTCAAGCCGACAACGCTGTAACGCACTGGTGATAATGGATAGAAATTAAAAAAAATTAAAAAGAAAAAAAACAATACGAACAAAAACAAGAACAAACGCAAAAAGACAAAGATAAAGATAAAGGAAAAAAACAAGGACAGAAAAGAGAAAGAACGAGAACAACCGATGAGAGCAAATAACAAGAGAGAAAAAAAGAAAAGTAGAAGAAAAAATAACAGGAATCAGACGAACAAACAAAAAATTGTCCAAAATGGCGGAAACATCCACTCAAGCCGACAATGCTGTTGAGTCAACTTGATAACACAGAATGGCTGCCAGTGTCCATGCAGTCGCATTAGGCGCAAGATCCGGCGAGATTTCTTTACTGGTTAAGTCGTTCCCTGCGGAACCAACGGTGCCAGCGACGAGCCCAGCGTCTGACGAAGACCAGACATTCCTGCCTGACGCTACACGGTCCTCGCCGATCACAGGCTGAGCCTGAACGGTAGTTCAAGCCCTGTGTTAACGGGACTTCTCTTTCCTTTATGGGAAAGCCAAAAATTCGACCCCCCACAGAATCAAAACCCCTGATCGGATTGAGATAAAATTTGGCACGGTTGATTACGTCGGCCAGGCGACCCCTCATGCAAAATTTCATGTAAATCTGCACAAGGGGGGCTTCTCGGCAAATAGGTGAAATATACGCAAAAATTTTTATATCCATATACCTTTTTTTCAGAAACTCACCTACAGGTCAGACCCTTTGGCGGATTTTTGCGCGCGATGGCTCAAACGACGCGGTCTCGCGCAAGGATGTGCCTTTTAAGAAGTAAAAAATTTGAAATTAATATTTAACGTATTTATTCGCAAAAATCAAAAAAAATTACAATGGCGCCTATGGGGAAAATTAAGCAATTCTTTAAACGGTCATAAATTTGGCTGTGTATAAGATAGAGTGGTAATTTTTAATTCTATGTATGGTTTTCGGGGATGGCGAATCTAACGGTGTCATTTAATTTTACCCCGGACCCTCCCTGGTTGCCATGGCAACGAAATTTGGGACAAAATGGGCTAAAACTCGGCTTGCGTACGAGATTTTTGCGAGATTTTTGCGCCTATATGGGGGTTTTCGGGGATGGGCCATCGAATGCTGCCAATTGCATTTTTCCCCGACCGACCCCCGTTGCCATGGCAACGAAATTTTGGACAAAAAAGCTATAACTCGGTCTGTGTATGAGATATCTGCGAGATTTTTGCGTCTGTAGGGGGATTTTCGGGGATGGGCCATTGAATGCTGCCAATC
>Ga0056128_1009083_pt1 | contig 12509 bp, 7 predicted proteins | sample WorMetLIZISLAND2_FD_71113 | JGI IMG/M metagenome (GOLD analysis project Ga0056128, IMG submission 71113) | Marine gutless worms symbiont microbial communities from Max Planck institute for Marine Microbiology, Germany - Olavius geniculatus... ...
GGCTAGGCCATTAATATTCATGACGTCTATAGGCTAAACTCATGACGTCATCGCAGACCGTCATGGCGGCGCGTTTTCTACGTCGTTTTCGTAGATCGTCGACTTCAAAGGTAAATTTTTTCGTGTTGACAAAATTCTGCGCACTGATATTACTGTCAAAGTTATCAGAAAATTCTGCACTTTCAAGAAAATGGATAAAATGTATATGTTAATTTTGGCGTCCACGGATCTTTAAGTATTTAGCATTTGCAAATTTTGATCAAATTGAGCAAATTTTGAGCAGATTTTACAAGAACTTCATTGGTTGTCCATTCACTCATGCATCACCTTTAAACTGGCTAGTATTACCTATAAAACACTTTCCACTAATCAACCCATATGCTTGAGGTCATTACTGGATCAGTATACACCTACTCGAACACTACGCTCCACAGAACAGCATCTTCTTGAGAGGCCTTTGATTCAGCACAGACTTTGGCAAAAGCACAGTTTCGTACAAAGCTCCCAACATTTGGAACAACCTTCCTCTCTCAGTTAAAAACTCCACGTTCAGCCTTCAAACGTAATCTCAAAAGTTATCTAGTCAGTTTAAATAATAAATAATAACCATAACCCACCACTGCCCATCTAGTGACTGCTGGCCCCTGAGATTCAGTTTACTGACTATGTGCATTATAAATTACTGTATTAATATTATTATTATTGTTATTATCTTTGAATGTTACCAGTTGAGCCACTAAGGATAAGACACATTCGAGATGGGAAATCAAAGACAAACTTGTTAACTTTGGGTTTACTTGCACAATGGGCCTCAACTGAGTATGTGATATGTGCAGTCAGCTTTGGTGGTCTAAAAACTGCTGAATGTAACTGACATATACTGGTTAGTATTGAAGTTAATACATTAATAGACCACAAGTAATACAGAATGAACCATATCCAGCATTTATTGTTTTTTAGATGATTTGGTGGAATCGCTTGGTGAAGACGTTATTCGACAGCAGATACTGATGGCAGAATCGCATGAGATGCAGAACAACAGCGCAGATGGCTACCAGATTAAAGTTTTGTCCGGAAAAGATGGTAGCACTACGAAATCTCCCAAGAGGGAAAGAGCACCGAAGCAGCCGTTAGTGTGCATGCAGTGCAAGAAACAGTTCAATCGTCGAAGCAAGTTGGACGAACACAACCGATTCGTACACCACACTGTGGTGAGGTACAGCTGTGATGACTGCCAGAAGACATTCAGTCGTCGCGATCACATCACCAGACACGTGAAGAATGGCCACTGTACCAAGCAGGTGCCCCCTGCTGACGCTGTAACTGAATTATCACCAGTGAAGACTGAAGACAGCCACCAGCTTCTTGCTGAAATTAGTATGTTTTTTTGTGATTTGATGTTTTGGTGGTGGAAAATCTAAGCATATTGTGGGAAAAGAATTATTCTGATTAATGTCTTACTTGACCAACTGCATCATTTTTAGTTCAAATACACTGTAGCTTTGGCCTGATTTTGTTATAAATACAGCCAAATATGGCTAGAGACATATTTTAAGAGCTGAAATGCAATTTATGTATACTTTAACATCATAAGTGTTATTTTTTTCTCGGTTTTAACTATAATTTCAGGAACTTTGTCATAATTTTTACTTACGGTGTATTTGTGAACACATCTTCACATATTTTGTTTGTTGCAAAGTATTTTTAGGTTTTTCACTAACTGCTGCTCTTGTGAAAACCATTAAACAAAAGAAACAAATCGACTGTAAATGGATTTCTGATGTTTTTTTCAGATGAACTGATGCTGACAGCACTTGGCCAAGATGCAGAGCAGTCAAGTGAGTTTGGTACGAGAATGTCGAGTACAGGTGTGGTAGTAAAGAGCCAAACTACTCGTATTCCAACCACCAGCCGTGTACACAAAGTCTCATCTAAGAAGAGGCGGGTTAAAAAGAAAGGTATATGTTGCCCGACTCTCTGAGAAATCTGGCTGTACTGGTTGCAACTTTGTGAATGCTATTTAAAATATTAAACTTTGCTTCTAAGGTCTTTGTTAGTTTTAATGCTACAGCACATGAGAAATTTACTATGTGGCCATCTTAATGAACTGCATTGCAGATTGCATCATATGTCAAACAATCCATCTATCCATCTATTCTGTATGGGCTCCTAACTCAAAAAGACCTAGAAGGCACTCGTGAGTGCATATGTCTGCCAAGAGAATTTACAAAATAGTTATTTAAAACTCATTTTGTGAATCTGCAAAATTATTTTTCTCTTAATGGTAATAGCTATTACCATAGTGCTCTGGTAGCCCTTGCTGCTGCTGATGTTGTCGCAGACAGTGCACAGTCCGCTGGTGATGTAATGGCATCATTGCTAATATGACCTCATACTGACAGTTTTCTAGTTGTGTGTTTATCGGGTGAACCTGGGTAATGCGTAGTATGGTGGATCGTACAGGTGCTACGTGGATTGAGCATAAAGACAAGTTTAGAAAAAAGCCTCGTTCGTTGCAATGAGTGACAGTTATGTTGAATGCTTAAACGCAGTGTACGACATCACCACTCGTCATTGCAACAATCGAGGCTAATCATTTCAGAAACCGTTTGATTGCTTGCTCCATGCATGGTGCATATGTTTCATTTTTATGCATCACCCTCTGTTGTTGTTGTGTTAAAGTTGACAGCGAAAGAGTGCTTGAACGGGCACCATGGAGACGTTTGGTGTGCGTGCCATGCAAGATGAAGTTCAGTCGTCGTCGGAAGTTGGACGAGCACAACCGAATCGTGCATGACATCGTGATCAGCTACAGCTGCAAGTACTGCCAGAAGACGTTCAGTCGAAGGGATCGTCTTGCTACACATCTGAAGCACTGCAAATACGTGGCTGTGAGGCCAGCTGCTGCGACAGCGCCTGCACATTCGGAGCCGTCTTCTGCAACTGACGCTGATGTATCCATTGTCAGTGACAATGGTCAGCTTCCTGCTGAACTAGGTATGTTACCAGTGTTGAATTCTGCTTCTGTAATATAATATTTTGGTAAAAGTTTTAGCCATTAGTCTGTCTATGCTGTAAAAGGTGATGTACTGAACACTTTCAAATACTTGTCAGTTTTAACAAAGTTTTTGCTGGTTTTAATCTCTTAAATGAAGATATAGGTTTTTTCCAGCAAAAACTCATATGTGGAAATTGCACCATCTACATGATCTCAGTTACTTGCTTACTTACTAGTGATTATAACTTAGTAATGGCTTTTACGTGCGAAAGCATCTACTGCTTTCAGCGTGTCTTAGCCATCACAATTCTGTTCGTCCGTCTGTCACACAGGTGGGTCAGTCAAAAACGGTGCAAGCTATCATCACCAAATCTTCACTTTCGGCTTGAATCCTAAAGCTTTTCTATAAATTCGAAGAGGGTCACCCTGAACGAGGGCGCTAAATGAGAGGGCAATTTTTGGCCAATAAGTCATTGTATCTCAGTAACGGTGTGAGATAGGTTACTATTAATCACTAATAGGAAGTTGTACACTGGCTCTCGATTGGCGCCAAATTCAATTACCCAGAATGACATTGAATGCCAAAATAGGGGTTTTTATGGATTTTTTGGCAATTTCGGGCTGCGACACAAGTCTATATCATTCACAAGGTGGCACCACGCTACTATCTTTATGTGATCTAGATAGCGATTTTGGTATTTCTATATTAACTTAGCGTAAACACCCCAATTTTCAGCTAAACTACTGAACCGGAATTGCTATAGGCTTTCGCACATCTCGTGAGCATTAGCTCAAATTTCTTGTTAAATATAGTCATAATGCCAGATGAGGAAGACTTTCAGTTGAGCTGACCGATCCAGAAATTACTACAGTGCACTAATATTGTTTACTCACGAAATTTACAGAATAGACATGTATGTGAGTTTTGTCTTTAACTGCGTTTCAGATGACTTAAAAAGTTAGGTGTATCGTAGATAAATACATTATAAATATGCTAGTGATAATAATATATTTAATAGTTCTAATACTTTCAGCTAATAGTTTTAATTTTTGCTCATGGCACGGCAGCTGAGAAATTCGAAAGAGTTTTGTTTTGCTGTATTGAGGCAGTATACTAGTAAATTTGTTTTTCGTGCTTCGGCTTGGGAATGAAATTAGCATATTTATAATATACTTATCTATGAACAAACGCTAACGCGTTAAGCATCAAAAACGCAGCTTTTGTTTGATGATGCTTAATGCATTGCATGTGTTGTGGGTTGTTTAGGTGAAGAAACAAAGCCACAGTAAAGTCAAAAGCTTCTTTGATGTGCTGTCGGAAATGAGTGACTGATCTGGGACTTGAGCTAGAGCCATCAGCTGCAACGATCATGACTTACAACCCACTGAAGCCTGTAGTTGATTTTTTGCAACTTATCAGTGAAAAGTGCGGTAACTGATCTTCTGAAAACCTCCAATTGTTAAGAAAGTTGACCGTATGAGTTTTTGGCTACTATTGGCTGCAGTTTATGTAAACATTGGGTGACTTCACTTTTTGACTTAGACTTTCGCTGTACTTAGACCACAGTTCAACTAAACTTTGGTCTAAGTCTACTGACTAAGTCAGTAGACTTAGACCAAAATGATTAAAATGGCGGAAAAACAGGTAAACTCAACAGGAAATAAATCAACCATTTACGCTTGGATTTGCTTATTTAATTGTGCCGTGCACGCAAATAACGTAATTACGTAACATCTGCCGTCATTGCATATTCATTACGGCGTTTATTTTTGGTACCAGACTGCTTTAATTTACTAAACTATCCGTACGCATGACTGTAAATAGTTACCATGTTTTCACTCAGCTAAAGTCAAAAGTTGAAGCGGATTCAGGCTCAGCGAAAGTTAAGCCCTAAGGGCTAGAGCTATCTCTTCCATGCAAATCGAACCGACTTTAGCCAGGTTAGTTCGGCTCAGCTTTGGTCTAAGTGGGTACTTTTGGACTCAGCGAATCGCCGAGACTTTCGCTGAGTCCAAACTTCGGTCTAAGTAGGTATGTTTAAGCTCAGCGAAAGTCTAAGTCAAAAAGTGAAGTCGCCCATTGATTTAAATATAGCACTGGTGCATAAACATGTATAGTGTAGTCATTAAGAATAGATTGTCTCCTTTTATTATATATATTATTATGTGAACAGTGAATGACATAGTGCATGTGCCATGAAGTAGGTCTCGTAACCACAAATAAGTCTGGACCACAAGTTAATGTGATCGCTAGTCAGCAAACCGCTGTGCTGATTGCAAATGCTTATAATTGATCATGCATTGTCGAGAAATTAATATTGTCTGTTAAATGTTGATTGCTAACTTTGTGTTTTAGCCAAATGGGTATTTATTATTATTTATTTCTGGTGAATTGCATTGCATCATTATAAATTTGTCACTGTTATAAATTTCATTTTCACGCAATCCTTGTTCTAAAAATCGATAATTGCAGATTGTAGAAAATGAGTATGATGCTTCAAAGAGTAAGAGAAATGTTGGGAATTTAGCATGCTGGTCGAACTTTCCGTGATAGGTTTTCACATAAGTCAGGCAATTCTGGATTTATGTCAAGTGCTGTAACTGGGATGAGGGCGAGTTAGCTGTTGACTCTGCAACAGTTTGTACAGGGTGGGCCAAAAAACCTTACCTGTTTGCGATGGTTACTAATAGAAAGGCTTATTATATGTCAAAAGTTTCAGGATGTTGTAGTGAAAAAGGGCCAAACTTCCATAGCAGAACATTTAAATATTTTTTGCTTTATTTGCATTAATTTTCATCACCCTGAAATAAGGCATTTACTCGCACTCCCATGTGTCCGAGTTCATTGAACTAAAAATCTTGCTGCCAAAGGGTCCGGATTGTAATTCCGTTGATTATTATTCAGTGTGGGAGCATTGCCACAGATGGCATAACTGCAGAATTTCAGCAACTGGCCAGCTAAATCATGTGCTAATTGAATGCTGGGCTCAGCTGATTCTGAACATGTTGACTCCAGTGATCAATCCTGCCGATAAGGGTGATGATGGTTATGAATGCAAAACGTGCCCAATGGTCCACGTCGAATTTTATCTGAACTAAATGCAAGTGCATGTTTGTTGTTATTTCACTGTATGCTAAAAGAAAGTTGATTTAAATCCATGCATTACTGTCATTTTAGCATGATTTTAGGTGTGCAGATTTGTGCGAATCAGGCAAAGAATATTTAAATGTACAGACATGCAAGCTCTGCACTTCTGTACACACGTTTGTTTTGAATACCCTGGGTGAGGCGACATTTCTGCCAAGAATTGGTAAAATTGGATGACATTTGACTAAGTTATCACAAATGTAAAAATGGTGACGTTTTTGGAGATGCAGTGTATGATATATTAAATCAATAGTTTTTAAATGCTTCATTAATTAATTAATTAATTATGTTTTTTTTGATAACTGTAATTGGGAAACGTCTTGAATTTCCAATATTTATGTTTTCATGATTTTTTTATTATGGTGTGAGGTTGATAATGAACTGTTTGACATTTTTTGATGGCAGGAGATGTAGAATATGGTTTGGAGATGCTTTGTCCAACGCAAACTTTTTGCAACATAGTGTGGGAACATTTACAGTAATTTATTTAAGAGTCTTACTTGCATTTATTGGCATGAAATGTTGTGAACAGTGTAATAAAATGATCAATTATTTAGTAAGCTTACCTAGATAGTGAGTGACTGACTGCATGTAGATTATGTGTGAAACGTTTCATGTTCTTTTGCTGTGTTTAAGTGTTTTGCATGATGCCACATTGAAACTGTGTCAGTAAGTTTGTTGTCATTTAAGAAACAGAAACAGTAATGGCCTTTTAATCTACACTTTTTTTCATCTTATAGCCTAGCATGCCAAAATTTCCTTTGCCAGAAAGGACGTTTGGTGGTTTTCTTCCTGAAGCTGTCACTCATTTTAGCAACCATTGGGCTAGTTCTCGATGATTGTATTGTATGAACTGGAAAAATGTCGGCCGTCATATGCGCCTGTCCGCCCAGAGCTGTCAACGCTTCTGGCCTTTAACTTTTAGTACACTGGTTACTCCTGCTCTGGGGAAAATTCGCAGCAGTTTTAGTTTTTCCATGCTGTTTTGAGTTATAGGAACCCGTCTGGATCGGACGGACGGGCAAGACCCGTAATGCGACCCGTGCTTACTTGCATAGATGTCGCTTGTGACTTCTGGTGGTGACGTCACTGGTACGTCAGACATGGGCGGATGTTGGTTGCTGTTGCTGCTGTACACGTTGCTCGTAAAACTGTGCGTCCGTGGGCGTTTGATGTCGCTAGCTACAACTGACGACGACGACGACGTGCTTGCAACCTTCATTGCGCCTTGCATTCTCTGCACAATTTCAGCAAGAGTAAATGTGATTTTGGACGAATTTTCAAAGCTGTCGGGATATAGATCGACATGTTTGAGTTGCAGAGTAATTGGCAGTCCTGAGCCCAAGGCACAAATGTGTGCAACCACAAAACGCACAATCTATGTATTTTGGCAGCTGGTGTCTATCCTGATCTGCTAGGAAAGTTAGCGCAAGTTATAAGACGCTTTCCGAGACTTTTTCCGTATAGGACACAACATTTGGGGAGGGACTAAGCTCAGTTAAAGGGGTATGGACACTGTAAATATATTAGGAAAAGGAATGGAAAAGATGGAAAGAACATTTCCAGATTTTTGTAGTCTTCCTTCCGCACTGATTACTACCTTGTTAATTACGCACATTTGTTAAAGCGCCATGATGCTGTAGGGTGCATAGATTCAAAGGCGCTAAATTAACTTCCACAGATTATAGGACGCATCTGTTCGAGGGATTAATCTCAAATGAGTGCACACCAGTAATCCAGAAAAAATTTAGCCTATTCAGTCTAGAGATATATCTAATAGTGCTTACCGTGGATAGCTTTGTTCAAGACTATTTTGGCATATGGAGTTGGAAGCTGACTCATTCATACGTCCATGGCATAAGAAGTCCCGTTTTACACCAAGTATTAACTAAGCCGAAACGCAAGAGTCTATAGAGATACTGCAGCTGTACGTTTATCAGCGAAGCGACGAAACATTCACTAAAGTGCGCTGCATGCAGAACAATAGTTGATGTTGGACGATAGAACGTACGCGGCATAGCAGTGAATTAATTACGCTGCGCGGCCGGTGGATTGCGACCGAGCCGAGAATCACGTTTCAACTGCAGTAAAACAACGAGAACGTGTCCATTGCTGCAGTTCGAAACAAGACAGAGACACACAGGCGCCCAGACACACGCATGCACAGAGAGATAGAATTCAAACAGGTTTACGCTACAGAAATTCAATATACAGTTTCTGTTGCAGTACTGACCTTCAAGGCCATTCAAGGTCGATGATTTTCATCTCATCTGAGAGGCCATATGCCACTTCCTATTAGTAATTTATAGTAACCTTGCCCTATCTCTCACTGTTTCTGAGATATTGCCAGTTTTTCTTTTAAAAACACACACTTTTCCTACTGTTTGTAAAGTGTCCATTCAGCCCCAAATTTGAATATGTTTTCCTAACAATGCATTCCAAAATTTTGTACGAAAAGAGTCTAGACAAAAAACTAATCATTTATTTGGGTAAAAGTTTTTCCCTACGACCCAACGCTTAGCCACAATACATCCGTGACAGACGGACAGACAGACGGACACGTCACACACGATAACTCATTCCTTAAACGCCTGCAGCATATAGCTGTAGCCGAGTCAAAAACAGTGACCTTGATATCATAGATAACAATTAACCGTAAATAAAATTTGTCTTACTAATAAATCGCAAGCGGAAAAAATAAAATAATCGATTAATTTATTTGATACTCGAGTCGATACTCGACAGGTACTCTAATGCGCTGATTGAAATTACTCCGTTGTAGCAGCACTGGAGAACAGGTGCGAGTTCAATATTCTATGAAAAATTTGTAAACAAAAAGCACGAACAAAAAGTAGTAAACACACGTGTCGTCTGTGTTTCGTACGTCAAAGGTTTATTTATGTTATGTGTGTATGATGTCATTCGATAAAGCTATTGCTAACTGAAGTCAACTGTCCAGAATGATATCCGATGATTCTCGCAGCTTTCACGCTGTCGATTACGCTATCTTTGCGCTGGTTCTTGTGGTGTCTCTAAGCATAGGATTTTATCATGCGTTTACCGGCGGCAGGCAACGCACGACGAAGGAATACTTGCTGGCTAATCGTCAGGCACGTTTGATTTTTTAAACGTTTAAATGTTTTTATTTGTGTCAAGTTTTGTACTGAGTTGATATTTGTGTTGGTAAAAAATTACATTACAGCCGCCACCCCAAATTGCTTCATAAGTGACTGAAATAGGTAGAATTAGTGCTGTTGTGCATGTTTCAAACTAATTTAATTATGGGAAACTGCAGAAAATTGACTATAGAGACCCGAGAAAAAAGTCAAATTTTTGGGTGAATTTCATCATTCTAAAGAGGGTTTTTGATGGGGCCTATAAACCAAAAACGGGGCTAGGTCTTTTTGTGGGAAACACAATGAAAACACAAAAAACAGACTAGTGGCGCCACCTAGCAAATGAAATATGTACTAAACTCAATAATAAAAAATAAATTTATAACTGAATAAGCCGCATCAAGAACCTATAAAACTAGACAAAACAGCTCTCATATACAAAATAAGGTAAGTAACACTGTTCAGAAACATGTTATCAAATAAACATGATAACGAAAGTCATTATACTGATACACATTACTGCCGTATATATATATATACACACAAATCTGGGCTGTCGTGGTTATCGTAAATAATTGCCAAAATGGTAAATAATCGCCAAAATTTGCAAAGTGTTATTGACCATGCACACGCATGGTCCAGTGTGGCGCAGAAAATGATACTGACCGTGCGAGCTCGTATGGCCTATCCATTGAAGCCACGGTTAGGTCTAATTTCCATGCCTGTATACGGTCTGAACTTCTGAAGTGGATTGTATGACATCTTGGGTGGTATTTCATCATCTAAAGACACCCTGGATAGTTCCTTGGGCGGCAGGATATGTAGTAAAGGCCTAAAGGTTGACATGATTCAAAACTGAAATATCAGCTGAGCAGAATCTTTAGTTGTCGACACTGCTGTAGCCAAAACAGCCTCATATATTTCTAAAGTTAGTTTTCTGCTCATAACTAAGTAATAGCAGCAACATTAACAAAAACGGCCATGCACTCTTCATTTATACGCCGTCGGTAAGTGTGTGCGATCTGCGCACGGTAAGTAACACTGTGACCGCATATGGTCCCTGCGTGCGCACGGTAGATATAATCATTGTTGTGTTTTTCTGCAGGTTGGCACTTGTATGTGCAGACATTTAAGGTTTTTGCTATACTTTTTCCTCTCCTGCTGTCATGCCTTGCTGTGTGATTTTGACGTTAATAAATTTATTGTTTGATTGATTGACAGCTGAGGACAGTACCAGTCACCGTGTCAATTTTAGTTTCTTTTGTCAGCGGTATCCTGGTATTGGGCACTCCAGCCGAGATGTATACAAGAGGCACTCAGCTGTTTATGAGGACCATTGGATACTGTCTAGCATGTGTTCTGTCTAGTCTACTCTTCGTTCCTCTCTTCTTTAACCTGAAAGTGACAAGTTCATATGAGGTATGGTACATGAGTGCATCTCACTTATAGAGCTGCTTATTCTTGTTTGCAGTAATGTGAATGAGACTTGAACCGAGAACAGGAACAAGATCACAGGTCTCAAGACCAGGATCAAAAACTTTTAAGAGCTTGGTGCATAAACATTAAACGTGTCACATTTCCAAGCAGATAGTCACAAATTTTTACATGTGATAGCAGAATGCTTCACGCGTCATTATCGTCAGAGCCATGGCCTGGGCAATTGTTTGTCTCTCTCTTCATCTGTCTTTCACACTCTGCAGCCCTATCAAAACGGTGCAAGCTAGGATTACAAACCTTCACCATGGGCTTCCCCAAGGACTCTAGTTTTTTGTCACTAAATTTTGTGCTCCTGAGTGCTGGGGTTCCCCTTGACAAGGGCGTCAAAGAGGGGTACCCCCTGAAAAGATGTTATTTTGCTGCTATTGGCTCGTTTAGTGTGAAAGCGGTTGCAGATGGGCACAGACATGCCATTATCATAACAAGCACTGATGACAGGCTTTTTAGATTTATCAACATCAATGACCTTGTACAACCTTTAACCCCCAAAAAGGGGTTTTTAGTGAATTTTTTGCAATTTTTGGCTGCAGCACACATTTCAACACTGAATTGCAACGAAATGCCTGAAGATAGACTAAGACAACCTGCATATGAAAGTTTCAGCATTAAACGCAGATTTTAGCAGTCCACGTGCCGATTTCCTAGGTTCAAAGAGGCCTGCACATGAGAGCGTCAAAGAGGGGTACCCCTCTAATAAGTGGTTAATATGCTGATATTGGCTTGTCTAGCATGAAAACAGTTGCAGATAGGCACAGACATCCTCATTATCATAACAAGTACTAGTGACGAGTTTCTTAGTGGTGTCAACATCGATGACCTTGAATGACCTTGAACCCCCAAAATATGGGTTTTTAGTGAATTTTTCACTATTCCGGGCTGCGACGCACATTTTAAGAGTGAATTGCACTGAAATGGCTGGAGATAGACGTGGACAATTTGCATAGAAATTTTTTAGCATAGAACATACATTTTAACAATCTCAGTTTCGATCGTTTAAATTCAAGGAGTCTTCCATATGGAAGCCTCAAATTTAAGTACTCTTTCAAGATGCTTTATTATTTTTTGCTGTACATTGATTGTCAAGGTGGCAGGACAGCTGCTATCGCACGTCACGTGAGCTTTGCTCAGATGCTTGTACTCCGTGCGATAACTAATGCTATGTTGTTGTTGATGTAATGTTACATGAGCGTAATGCAGAAAAGTACAAATATTATAATTTATTTTGTATGTTCTGACTTCAGCAATAGCTGCCATAAAAGTAAAAAAAGTAATAATTGACAAAAAAATTTTGTGCAGTTTTTTGGGGATATGCTGTATAATTTTGTATTATGAGCAAATAATACTTATTTTTGTTGTGCTTCAATTTGCTAGAAGTTTCCTTTGTGCTGAAGAGTTTTTTTTATTATTACAGTATCTTACACAGCACCCAGGGAGTGCATTTGTTTTTGTGTAGATGTTGATTTTGCTTTTATGTGCGTCACTGTATTGTTGATCCTGTTCGTTAGTACTTGGAGCGAAGATTTGAGTCAAAGCTAGTCAAGCTGATGGGCACTCTTAGCATGCTTATTGGCTCTGTAAGTACTGGTACTGTCTATCTATTATTCACGTTTATTCACCACAAAGGCAGAACAAAAGAAAAAAAACACATAAAAGCACACGCAGAAGCACACACACAAACACAGCAATACTAACACTAGGCCTAACAGTCAACAAGCAGACAGAAAATGATGATGAAAGTGTTCATGCACAA
>Ga0056128_1009085_pt1 | contig 12507 bp, 10 predicted proteins | sample WorMetLIZISLAND2_FD_71113 | JGI IMG/M metagenome (GOLD analysis project Ga0056128, IMG submission 71113) | Marine gutless worms symbiont microbial communities from Max Planck institute for Marine Microbiology, Germany - Olavius geniculatus... ...
TTACTGATATAATGTAAACATGTACTACGCTCAGGCTAGTTTGGCACCAATGACGTCATCGGTACGACACTGTGTCGACTCTTTTGTTTCGTTTCAGAACTGGTTATTTTGCTCAATAATAAAAGCAATTTAATTCATTTTTTCTGCATGTTGTGCGTGCAGTTTTTGTTACAAACGAAAATAGATGCAGTCTTATTTCATTTTTTGGGTTTACTTAAATTGCGATTTTTCATGATAGTTTCCCTTGAGGCAGTCGACCACTTTTTGTGTCATTATCCATCATTTCATCATAACCTGCATACAATGACAATCTGGCACTATTGCAGAAGTATGAAACAATGATCGATTTACGGTTAGGTATAAAGTTTTAGAGGTCCATGGCCATGGTCAAACTTGCACAATTTCTGTAGATATAAATTAGACATTTAACCTCGCATATATAATATGTCAATTTGAGCTTTATAAATATAGGAAGTTAATGTGTGATTAATGTGTAAACTGTGTAACGTTACGTTATGCGAAATATTCTAATCTATCAGTGTCCGCGGTGATGTCATGACCCTAGCCCATATACATGTAGATCATGAATATTAATGGCCTAGCCGACGACGTCATCATTCTAGGCTAGGCCATTAATATTCATGACGTCTATAGGCTAAACTCATGACGTCACCGTGGTCCATTATGGTGGTGTGTTTTCTATGTCGTTTTCGTAGATCGTCGACTTCAAAGGTAAATTTTTCCGTGTTGACAAAACGCTGGGCGCCGATATTACTGTCAACGTTATCAGAAAATTCTGCACTTTCAGGAAAATGGATAAAATGTACAGGGTGGTCCAAAAAAACGGATACCCAGTTTTGTTTTTGGGATAACTTCGGTAATTCAGCACCGATTTCAACAATTCTTTCACTGTTATAAGCAGAAATTTATGGCGCGTAAACGTGAAGTTCTTCCACCCACCGCACCTTTATTGTGTGACCACATTACCTAGCAAAACAAACACTGTCAAAGCTACAATGGTCTCGGAGACCAGGCAACACAAAGATATCAATTTCGTAGCATAAAATAGTTAAGCTTACTTACTTATTCGCAGTAGTGCCTTGTGACGTCATTGTTACGTCATATTGTGTTTATTTATTTTGTTCACCAGTAACAATTGTTAGAATAAATCGGTTGATATGAACAGAATAACAAAGGATGATCGCTGTTTGATCATGGGCTTACAAACTGAGAACTGTTTTGCTAGGTAATGTGGTGACACATTTAGACACGGTTAGATAAAAGGTCAAGGTTCAGTTTGCGATAAGGTTGTACGCAGATTATTTTTTTTTCATTGTGAGTTATCATACTTTTCAAGATTAATCACTTTAGATGCATAGCAGCAGTTCAACGAATTCAGCCTCCCGTATCCAACATATACAAAACAATACAAAACGGTAACCAAGTCTGGAGAATAGTGATGGTTCAAAATCAGAATTTCAATTTTGATACGATACCGGTATCAATATATTAATTAGCATAATCGTTAAATGACAAACTATTTTGTCAAATTACTTTTGTAAAAGTTAACATAATGTTGCGAGATGCAGTTTTAACTACTTTTTGGGACACGGTATTTATCAAGAATATTTCGACATTTTTGCCCATCACTGCTGGCAAACGGTTCTTAATCATATCTTTGTTGTTGAGAGTGGATCGTACCTACGAAGCTTGAAGAAGGTCAACATAGTTGTTTTTTAATATTGTTCAAGTATATTGTAAGTTATTATTATTTAGTTTTGTTTATTGTTGCGGAGCTTTATATAAGTTTTTGACGGGTTAAATATAGAAGTCGCAAAAGTTGCTAGATTTCTGAATATCTGTCTCAGAATAGCCTGTTGTAGTCAAATGGGCGTGGTACACGTGCTTCTTACTTCACCGAATTCACCGAAGCCACCAAAATTACTGGTGGCCTAAGTAAGCGCAGGCAAAAACCATATAACGCTTATTATCCTAATAACTAAGGTTAACTATGTGTTTCCGGTTGCAGTTCCCGTTTCAAACAATTTTTAAATTGATTTATTGTATTACTGGTTACACACACGTCAGACAGTGCTTTCCAGTGATCAATTACTCTGTTGCTAAATACATACTTTCTCAAATCTAATCTACTGCGTTTTTATATATTTTCTTTGAATGACTTCTTTGACCTTCATCATATGTGAAAACGAAGTGTCTATGATCATCTGTCAATCATTTTCAGATGACAACTCACAGCCAATCAGCAGATCTGAGCATTTGTGTATGTTTAAGGTACACACAGACAGACATTTTTGTTGTAATGTTGCAACAATATTACATAATATTTTATTAAATTAATGTAATAATGCGTTCTTTGACTGCTGTTTGCTGGTTTACTGCATACATTCATTATGTTGTTACCAACTTACCATGTTAGTATTATAATACTGTATGACATTACGTATCTTTGAGGATTTTGTCATTATCAGAAATACACCTGCTTTTTTCCACTATGTTTTTGGTTATATACATTTGTTGCATGATAATTTTAGATTTCCATCTTGAAGTTTCATATAATATTCAGCTGTTTTATAGGCATTGCAGAAATACTATTTTTTATTATTGCTTTTGTCATTGTAATTAGACCTTTGAATGTTATCAATGACTGTAGGGGTTTGTTTTTAATACAACACAGCATCATGAGCAGTTCTGCTGACAGTGAGTCTACTGAAGGCGATGCAGACCAGGACTGGAGAACGTCGTCCGGAGTTAGGCAGTTACATCGAGCGTCAGAAAAAGGATCTGTGCCACAGGGTGCTGTGTGGGTGCAAAGAAACGAACTACTTCATGTCATGCACCAGATCATCTGCAACTGGAAACCGAAACGTGAAATGTAAGATCCCAGCAACTTTGCTTTGAACCTGCATATGAGTTTCAGAGATGTTCAGCATACTTTGGCCGTACTGTTTAGAATACATTACAAAACTCTGGCTGTGGGTAGTAATATCCTAAAATAATAGATATTTATTAGTTATTACAGTGTACGAGTAATTGTATTGAAAATATTTATTGTGCATTTTCTGTATTTTGAAGTGAAGATACAAAAAACATGGCCACGTTGAAACGAGCTTAATGTCAGTTGCAGTTTACAGTTATTTTCTTAGCATTCTATTAAAGAACTTTCCGTTGATGATAACAGGCAGTCGCTTATCAGCATCGCTTGTATCATTTTTTATAGGGGTGTGCGGAATTCATTGAAAATTTCGGTTTTCAGTTTTTAAAAACTGAATCGAGCCAAACCGACAAATAATTTTGAAAAATGTAAACACAATCGCTGTGGTTCGGTTGTTAGTTTTTCGGCGGTTTTTACACTTTTCATGTCAGTCAAAGTGGCTTTTTCTAGGCTTAGTTTCAGAACACTTTGGCCAGTGATTAGTTTTGACCATTACAGCAGTCAGCAGATAAATAGTCTGCTTTTCTGTCGTCGTACACAGAGTGAAAAAATGGCTACCGTGGACGACAGTTGCAGTGCAAATTTGAAATCTGTTGTTTTGGTAGTTTTGTATACAACACAAACATTAGACAGTAAAAACTGAAATTCGAATTAAAAACCGCGGTTTTTAAAAACCGAACCGAAGTCATATTTTGAAACCACATACGTCTAATTTTTTCCGGCAGCTGTTAGATCTGCCATGTGTCAACATCCATTTTTTGTTGCTTGTTAATATTGCTAGAAAAACTAAATGTTGCAGTGTACTGTTGAACTGTGTAAAGTCCCAACTTTGGGTATTTTTTACATAATGTTTCTGCATTGTGTAGCACAAGTAAATAGCTTGAAAGTATTTTCTTATAGTATTTTGAATTTGCAGCTTTTGAAATGGGCTACAAATATTTGCTGCATTTTATTTTAACATGTATCTTAAAGTACCTTGTACTGACCGTGTTAAAAATGGTTAATACTAGCACTAGATTGGTATCTTTCACTAAGTGAGCAGATTACTAGCCCTTGTTTTTAATTAGGATATTTTACGGCACCATACAGTGAGTGAGTGAGTGAGTGAGTAGGGTTTAACGTCCCACCCGACACAGTTTAGGTCATTTTGGGAATGGCCTTTCCAGGCAAAATTGCACATACACATAGTAACAAAACAAAAAAGTTTAACCTTTACAGAAAGTTTAACCTTTATGAAACACAAAACAAAAAAACTACCTAAACCTAAAATTGTAAGAACTGCCAATTATAATTGTGCATATTCAGTGATAATGGCAGTTCTAATAATCTTCCCTGTTATCCTCCAGACAGTCATCAGTGTCATAATAATCATAATATTGGAGGGCAGGGGGGAGACATTATGTTTCCTCATGTAAATGGGGTATAGCACTTTATGGGGGTTTATGGGGTTTGCACTTTACACATACCGGTAAACAGCTTTGACTTTAGCCTTGAACTGGACTTAAAATAAACTGAATTTGCCTGATTTAAATATGTGACAGTGTCATGGTGTGGTTCATCTAAATCATCCTTTTTTGTCTTCTGCAAATATTATTGTGTCCACCCGATCTACCTCTAACAACTTCGTATATTAACAGCATGATCGCTAATCAACTGGTGTAATTATGTTTAAAATTTCCACCAATAGATAGAAATAGATGCCCTTGAAAGTTTTGGTATTAACTTTGTTGTGACTTCATATTCATTATCTATGTGACTGAGTGGCTTTGAATTGAGTGCAGTTGGTAATTGCAGGTGGTCGCTGACGTGGGGACCAAGTCTGCTTGCGCTGATGTCCGGCATCAACGGTGCCATATTCACCAATCATTTCCGGCAGCGCATGGTATTGCGGCATCGTGCACGGATGGCGTCGTATCTTCCCTCTGTCATTATTCCATTCATAACCACAACCATGGGACATGAGTCCCTGAAGGCTCAGCACCTATTTGACACCAAGCCTATGTGCCTTCCATGTGCTCAAGTTTCCGCAGTGTCACTTCAGGTAAGAGCATCAGATCTCGTGTTGGGTCTCGTATGCACTGGAAAGCAGGTTTTCATGGCAGAGGCTTTTCCTCTGTGAACAAAGGCGTGACCTGGCCTGATGTGGAGTGTTCAGAAAAAGAGTCATCTAGTAGTACTGGATGAGATGCAGTGAGAAATCGTGCAAATTTTGTAGCTATAATGCTGAAACGACATGAATATTAACAGCCTAGCCAATGTCGTCATTAGATAAGGCTAGGCAGTTAATTATTCATGATGTTGATGGGCCGTGCCGGCAACGTCACCAGATGTGCAGTCTAGCCAACATGGTGTCACATTTTTTACATAAAGTCTGTAAATCGTCCACTTTAAATGTAGGTTTCTCCATGTTGACAAATGCTGGGCGCCAATGTTACTGTCAAAGTTATCAGAAAATTATGCAGTTTTAGGAAAACGGATAAAATATATATGTTAATTTTGGTGTCCATGGACTTTTAAGACTATGCAGCACTTACAGAACTCTCCCAGACCCTCAGCTTTAGTTTATGGTTCCTACTTCTACGGACAGTGGGAAGAGAAAAGGTGAGGGGAGAGGGGGAAAAAGTAAAAGGGAGGGGGGAGTGAGGTCCCCCCAATTCATATTTCTAGCTATGCCACTGCTAAGTAATGTATTTACTCGTATTGTCTGTTGCAGTTGACAACTGGTGTGGCAGCACCGTATATTTTGTCGTTCCTTGCCAGTGCGGCAGTCGCCAAGATAACAATGGTCTTTCCGCTGCCACCAATACTGGACATCGCGGGAAATTTTCAGTTGCTGAGACGGTTGTCGTATCGACTTCGTGGGGTGACCGTCGTATCAGTAGTAGCTGGTGTCGTGAATGTTGTACTGGTTGTGCGAGCGCAGCACAAAGCAGTCGCTCAAGTCCATGATCACATGACCCAGAATAGTTTCTTCTTTTCGTAAGACGTCAGTAACTGATTGGACTTACAGTAACTGATTACCATGCTGGTAGCCAATCAACCTGTGGTACCAGATTTGGTTGTTGTTGTAATTGCGTATAAAGTATGTTGCTAGAAGAGTTACTGCAAGTACAGGGTGGGCCATAAAAACTTGGCACTTTACTTTTGTCCATATCTTTGCCAAGTTAGTGTGGAGACGCATTTACGGTGTGGTGGAATATGTAATAATCACGTTATAGCAAACTGTCTACAGAGTGTGCCAGTGAAAGAATTGTGAAAATCAGTCAATAATCGGTGAAGATATTGACAGAAGTAAAATGCCACATTTTTCGTGGCCGATGGTGTATATTTACGACGGTAAACTATACAGCGAAATTGGCCAGATCAGCATAAGAACTATACTGTGTCTCAAAAAAAGTATCTCCGACATTTTCGACTGTAACTTGAAAATCAATTATCAGATTTTAATAATTTCTGGTACAAATATTCCTGACACAACTTGCCATCAAATAACCATTCAGCTTCCCACCTCACTTAATGTATGCTTCTGCACTACCTAAGGAAAGCAGATCAAGCAAAATATTTGTTAAAATAAACTTAAACCTGTAAAAACATCCCCAACATTATCGATCGTGCTTTGAATACAAATTAGCAGATTTTAATAATATTTAGCAGAAATATTTCCGACACAGCTGGCTATTAAGTAAATGTTTTAGTTTCCACCTCACCCAGTCTGCTTTTGCACTACCTGGGGAAATCAGAGCAAGCATAACACATGTTAAAATGAATGAAAAACGTCAATAAATTCCATCTATCCTAATTTGTCGGCCCCAACAGCAGGTCTTGCAGCAGTGTGTCTACCAGATGAAGTTCAGGAATGTTTGCAAAGTCAAGAAGCGACTGGTAGAGCCTGGATTGGTCTGGAGCAGAACATTATCAATACTGCTGTCAATGAATGGAGAAAGCATCTCCTTGCCTGTGTTCGCATAGTGGGCCAACACTTCAAGCAATTTTACTGCAGGCAGTTGAAAAATGGATAACTGAATGAAATGTCAGCCACAGTGTCAGAGATGTGAACAAAATGTGTTTTTTCGTGTTAAGTTAATTAAGCAATCACATCGCATTGGATAAAAAAGTGATATTTTGCTGGTTGTGGTCTGAATGGTTATTTGATGGCAAGTTGTGTCAGGAATATTTGTACCAAAAATTATTAAAATCTGATAGTTGGTTTTCAAGTTACAATCGAAAATGCCGGGGATACTTTTTTTGAGACACAGTGTAGTTATGCTTTCAGGTTTTTGTTTAATCAGTCAGTCAATCAAAACACATTTGTATAGTGCCATATTGGACATGAATTGGAGGCATATTTCATGCATTCTGTCTTATGCTGGATTTCCCATAAATCTTTACAGCCTTTTTAATTGCTGTAAATGAGATTGGGGCCAGATGACCTTTTCATTGCTTAACTGACAGTAACGGGAACCGGAATACGAATTTCAAGGCAGTTCCTATCTAACTGCAGCAGAATACGTCCTGAGTTCATACTATTTGTTCACAGTTATTCTGAATTGATAATAATTACTTTCAATGCTAACAAACGTACCTGGCCGGCTTAATCATGTTGTTTACCTGTGGTGTTGTCGTGACAGGGCACTGAGGGCAGCTGCCCACCTAAAATTTCTGGCTGGTGGAAAACTCTCCGAAAATTTTTTTTGCTTGTCAGAAGATTTTCGTTCAAAAATGCAAAATCTGGCTGAAACCCCTCATGTTGGGGAAAATAGGGGGAAGAGCAACCATAATCTCCTCTGATGGAAAATTGCTACTTTGTGGACCGCCAATTTCTTTAACCCACAACGCTGCTCTTTACATGTCTGGCTAAACCACATTGTTGTTGGTTTCCTAATTTTCATTTTAAGATGCAAATTTGGGGTTAAAATCCCCCATTTTAGGAAAGTTTATGGGCAAAATTGAAACTTTGAGCACCCATAATCTTTTTTGTTGGAAATTTGCAGTGTCTGTTGGAAAATTGCTACTCTCTGCTGTGCCTACTGTTTTGACCCACAATGCTGCTGTTTACCTGACTGGCTAAACCATGTTGTTGCTAGCTTCTTATAGCTGCAGTCTCATGGTTTCTACAGTCACGGAAAATCAGGGAATGTAAAAGGACCAGGGTGCAAAAGTTAACAAAGGTGCACAAAAATTTCTTCAAAGCAACAAACACTTGCATTAGGTAGTTTGCTTGCTTACTGATCAAAAATTCTTATGCTTCTTACATCCTGATTCCGTGATTTTTGTGTGATCTAGAATTTTTGGCAAAGTTTTTGGTGGAAATTGGCAGAATTTTTGTGGAGTTTGGCGGAATTAGTCAGGCAAAAAACGATTCATCTTCTGGAAAGTCAGGGAAAATGAATTATGCAGAGTAGTAGGAACCAGGAGTGCTGCTTGTTACCAGGGGCGTCTGTATATACAATATCAGGGGCAGAGTGGCCTCTACCCTACGTTGTCCATGGCAAAACATTTTAGCTAACTACGAGCTATAAAGTTGGTCATAGTGTTACTTACATATATCTTTATTTACTGTAATAAATGTGGCAAGCTAATCTCTGTGTTGCACGTCAGGGGGTGGAGACAGGATGGGTGGGGAACTTGGTGTAATGGCTCAAGGGGAATAGATGCCCCCCTGCATGCGAGTCAGTTCGAAGTAGCAGCTAACTGTCACGTCTAAATTTAAATATACCGGTATAATGTATAATTTACTCCCCTTAAAAATGTCTCCCCAGTCATTATTATATGTATAGTTTACACTCCGCTCTTATATATTAACTCCTTGTGTGATATTACGGTGACTTATAGAAGTTATTTTTTAAAACATCGGTGTTGCCGCTTATTCAGTGTATGTTCATAGCTGAATAGCTATAAATGATGACTACGGGAGTGTAAATTATACATGTAATATTGACTGCAGTCATTATTATACAGTACACCGATTGTTACTTTTTATGCAATGCTATGATTTTCAAACTGTTTAAAGTTGTTTTATTTTTTTGGCTGCTTGACATAATTCTCTTAATTGGCCACTTTGTAAAATTCACATTTGTTTTTAAATCATGCACACCGATATTTACTAAACGGGTTTTTAATAAAAATTAACCAACAAACTACAACAATATCAATCCTAAACTTCAGCGATTAGTTCACACAGTTTGTCATGTTTGCCGATTATGATTCCCAAGTTGGTCAACAGCTGTTTGTCATGATATCCAGTGCAAAAATTCTCAAGATTATATTTAGCTGATTTTGTGAACACTGGTGTCGGACGATTATGACACTTGAAAGTCAGTGGCCAAGTGATCACGTGACATGTAGTGTCCCTAGAATGTCTAGATTAGTTCCAGCGAGGCTAACGTAGGCAGCAACGCGGTTGCTGCTGTGGGTAATTGCGTACCAGACTGCTACCACTGTACGCCAACGCGTGGTACCTATAAACAGGCACAAACAATACATCATGCATACCTTTTCAGAGCATATTTTAGTAGGCCAAAATTCTGTGGGCGAAATGGCAGTTTTTCCCGTCCTTTTTTTCCTTTCCTCCCTCTTTTCCCTCTCCCTTCACGCGTCTTGTTTTGCTGCAGGACTATTGATTGAAGGATATTATTGTGCAAGAAATGCAAATCATGGACTTGCATTAAAAAATTGTAGGCTATGTTTTTTATAACTTGATCCATTATTGGACTCCGCAGGAATTCTGCTGTCTAATGTAATATAAAGCAAAAGCACACGGCGAGTTTGGACTCTACATTTCCCAATTTTGGACTCCCAAGTTTTGGTCGGATGCCATTTCCACCATGGTTGTTATTATGCGAATTTCACCCCCCCCCCAACGCAGGCTGGACACTTATCTGGGAAACTGGAAATATTTGCAGACAATTCGGGAGCTGTCTGGGAGACAAATTTCCTCAGGGAAAAGAGAAAACAGTTCACTGTAGGCCTTAACTTTTTCCCTGGCTTAAAAATCTCAAACTGTCCTTACCCTTATCTTGTATGCCGCTCTTGATTGGCGTGACCCTTTTCGAATTTCTGGAAAAGATTTAGCCTACGCATCCGGCATCCTAAAACTAGAGTCTTTCAGGGAGCTGACAGCGAAAATTTGGTGATTTTAGCTTGCGTAGTTTTCAACGCAGTACAGCTGTGTGACGAACGGATTGATGCCTCCACGATAGACGCGCTAATTAACACTACGAACTGTTGCGCGTAAAAAAGACGTCTCGAAACTGACCCATAAATGGCACACCTGTTTTACCAGTAGCCTACGGCAAGCGGAGAGCGCGCTAGAACATTTCTAGGCCTACACAAGGCGCACTGCAGTCGAAGCATTAGGCCTATACGCCGCGGGCAGACGGCCGTATGTATGCCGGCACAAAGCGTCGGGCGTCGTGACGTTTTAAGCCAATGTAGGCCTATAGGGCGTGAATGTGATACGTGCTATGTGAACTGATATAGGCCCAACCAAAAGTGATAGTTATGGTTAAATGGTATGACTTAGCTCTACGAGAAACCCATCTCAGACTCAGAGCTACGGCGCGTCACTTGCCAGTTGCCACATGGAATCACACAGGCTGACACAAGTGAACGAACCCCGCCATAACCGCAGACAGGCAGGTACTCTGTTTATCTAACCCAGCGGGATGAAAGGCTGAGTTGAGTTGACCATGGTGTTGTTTATATATTAAGATGATTTAGACTAGGGCCTACCTGTGCACACCAAGCAGTAGCCACTTGATAGCGACCCGACCGGGAGTCGAACCCAGGACCTCGCGCTCGCTAGTGAGTCCAGCGTCATAACCTTTACACTACCAAGCCACCTAGCGTATAACAGAGACGACGTTGACCTCATAGCCTCGTTGGTGACGACTTGGCACTCGGGCACGCTGTCAAACAGCCAGTCGACGGTCTCGACCTTGGTCACAATGCACTCGGGGCTAATGAAGTGAAGGCGGACGCCGTCCTGCAACAGCTGGGCGGCCTGACAGAGCCGGGAGTCGCGGTCGTAGTCGATCCAGTTGACCAGAGCACAGAATACATCCATCTCACTGTTGACCACCAGCGCGTCTTCTGACAGCAGCTGGCACAGCCGGTCTCCCGGCAAACAGAGGAACTCGGCCGTCTGAGACACTTCCGTAAACCTATCACCAACACGTACACACCCATCATATTATAACTGCTATAGATACCGCTCAAATATCCCACAGACTACACGGTCATCATCCATATTGGATCACGCAGGTGAACGCACCCCGTCTTAACCCTAGCCAGACTGGCCGGCATTTTACTGGATTTATCTACCCCGGAGGGATGGAGGGTGAGTTGACCTTGGTGCTTAGTTAGGCTTATACATGCCTACCTGAATCGTTTATTTGTCCGCAGACAGTCACCCATCCAAGTACAGTAACCAGGCCGTTGTTGTTGTTGTAGCCCGCCCTCCAGACCCGCGGGCCTCGGCTGATCCACAGCCGAAAACCCAATGGCGGGATAGAGGGGGAGAGTGTCGACGGACTTTGCAACCACATCGTTTGGATGCAGCTGTCGGATCCACCTCTTGAAGGCTGTATCTTGAGATCTGGCCCGTCGAAAGCCACAGCGGGGCCCGGGGAAACATTGTCGCCGGGGCCCTCTGGGTAGACATTTTTTGAATTTTTTTCTTGAATGGCGCATTCTGGTGTACTTCATATTTTTCAGCGATGGCGGGGTCTCCAAACGTCGCGATACCCGGGGTAACTTACTCCTCCCCATCCCCATCTCGACGGGCCTGGTAGTAACACGTTACGCCATCCACCCTTAGTATAGATCTGGGCGGCCACCGAACATCGACAAGTATAGGCCCTATGCTCACCACAATAATACTTGCCTGTCGAGAATAAACTGGTAGATGCGGCATCCGAGCTGGGTGAGTCCGAAGCGCTCGGCGACGGCGAAGTGAAACACGGCGCTGTCGACAGTCGGTTGTCCGAGGAAGTCCTCACACAGGCCCACCACCGTGCAGATACCGAGGTCCTCGGCCACCTTCCAGACGCAGTCCACGGTGTCGCGGGTGATCTCCAGCTCGCCGGTGTAGACGAAACGAAGCACCGAGAAGACGGCTATCGGCGGGTACTGCGTCAGGTCGACGGAGACCACCTCGCTCGGCGGAAACTCGGTGAACTTCTCAATCAGATACTCGCTGTACGCCGCCAGCGCTACCTGCAAGCACGTACTGTACGCGTAACCGTAAATTCACTCAATTAGAATGTCCATACGTATGCGCCAGCCTCAACTCAGCCTCCTACCCTTCGTGGGACGGGAAATGAGTAGTAACTTACGGGCTACGGGGGGTGAAGGCCTAGTGTGGCTGATTGGGGCGGTGGTATGTCTGCTTGCTGCAAACCGCGGGTCCAATTGTTCGTTCGCGCGGGCAATGTATGGCCGCATAGTGCGCTGCGGTATCATTAGCTCATGCCAATCAGCTGCCACTTCCAAGATTGTAAAGCGCTTCTGGTCTTGAAGAAGCATGTAAGAAGCGCTATAGCAAGTACGTGGAC
>Ga0056128_1009086_pt1 | contig 12507 bp, 9 predicted proteins | sample WorMetLIZISLAND2_FD_71113 | JGI IMG/M metagenome (GOLD analysis project Ga0056128, IMG submission 71113) | Marine gutless worms symbiont microbial communities from Max Planck institute for Marine Microbiology, Germany - Olavius geniculatus... ...
TATACACTTGTTAACGGCAACATTTAAGGACTTGCACATCGAAAACAGCAAAAATTACAAAAGGTGATATTATTCAGCAGCACATTGACACACAGTCAGTGTGATGCGGGCAATATCACCATTTGTAATTTTTGCTGTTTTCGATGTGCAAGTCCTTAAATGTTGCCGTTAACAAGTGTATTAACTAATGTTTTGTACATTTATGATAACTAAGAATTGCAATCCTGGGATCCCAGCCATTTCGATCAATCCTGAATCCCGGGATTGGCAGCATCCTAATTCTGGGATTTTGAGATCCAAAAAGTCATTAAAATAGAGCTTTTTCAACTGCTAGCTAATAAAATAACAATTCTAACAGTCCAGTGAAATATTTCATTCGTACACTAGTCCTTGCAGTGCATTATAAGTTGCATTGTAACAGTCAGTCTCTACATACCATTCAGATATAGGCCATTAGTTACCTACTGGTAGGAACTATACTGCATCCTATGAATGAAATAAGTTTTGTATAGTTACTAATTACTATATGGATACTAAATAACGACTCACTTTCTTTACGACTTCAACAATTTTCGAAACTGTGACTTTATACGCAGGAGGGATGCAAACTAGCTTTATGCCTTAAGATCAAATGCTGCTTAATTTATGACCAAACAGCCTCAAAAAAGCCAAATTTTTCATCAGTAGTTAACCCAAAAAAAACCAGAATATTCCAGCACTTCGTTAATTTTACAAACCGCACACCTCTAGTAGTAAACGAATAAACAATGACGTAATTTCTGATGTCGCTTATGCATCATTATTTGTCAGATAAATCCGACGTTATTCTGAGTAAAACCAACAAGTTTACTATCTTTTCAATGCGATTGTCAGTTTGACAACAAAGCGTCCTGAAACTGATGTCATCAGTTATTCTGGCATGTTCGAGTGCATTCGGCTGGCACACAAATCAAGCAAATATGTATAATAAGAACGAAAGTAATTATATAAATGCAATAACCATCGAGACTAAATGAAATACTTCAGCCATGTCCTCAGAATAAACAACTGCTGCCTACCAAACATGGCCATATACGGCAAAGTTGAAGGAAGCAAAGCAAAAAAGCTGAAAAGCACCAGATAAAAAATGTCACAGAAGACTGCAATCGCTGTGGTTCTGAAATATCATTGAAACCATGCACCTGGCCAATGACTGGCATCACTGGAAAACGTGCATATGGCTGTCACAGAATGCCGCAGCTTCACTACGAAAACAAAAGAAAAACAAACTGAAATAGCTTACCCAATTCTGCGGTACTCGAGCAACGTTTGCAGAATCAAGAGCCCACTAGTAACGACCGAGTCAACGACCGAGTCACCAGTAAACATGTGATTCAACAACTCCGACACTGTTTCTTGTCTGGAACACACACAAACACACAAGCATGCTACCTCCCGATCACCGAGCCCTGACAAGACTCACAGTGGGGCCTGGGAAACAATTCTCATGGGGCACTTAATGGGGTGCTGTTTAAAGACACCCCCCATACCACCTAGGATTCAGAGAGTTGCTTGCCGACATTATGTGCGCTACATAAATTTTATTAAAAATTTAACAATTAGTTATATCAGTTGTGTTGATGAAGATATCCAACCTGTTACCTGGGGCCTCTGATGGGCAAAGGGCTGGGAACAAGCCCCATGCAGTTTTCCTCAAACTTGGCACTGCAGTCCAGTCCTATGTCTACAGTTAACCAGCTGGCTGTTCAGGAGTATATTTTTGTACACCAAGACCACTCTGCAAAAAGCAATGACCAGACCCTCGGTGACTATTATCTATTTTGAAATTTAAAATCTGATGATTGTATTGTCCGCTATTTACAACTCGAATGGCTCGAGACGTTTTCGTTGATGCTTCAAATCATTTCCATTTAATGCGCTGTCAGACCATAAATTACAATGACGTCATATCTGCAGCAAACTCATAGGAGTCAGTAAAGGACGCACTTTTCACTGATATATAGATTGTGGAAAAAATTGTAATCAAATATAATATGTTCGGGCTAAAAACTTTTTGCCCGCCCCTTGTACTGAATACATCCATTCATTCAAGAAATAATCAGATTCATTGACAAATCGTCATACTATAATTAACAACTGATGTCAGCCCAATTCAGACAATCAGTTTTGCAAAAACAGTATAGCAAAAACATTTTTCGGTGACGGTGGGCCCCCAAACATCACGGGGCTTAGTGAAACTATGCCCCCACTCCCAATCTCGATGGGCCTGCATTCACCTTACTCATTCTTCTTTTTCATCATCATCATCACAATCATCACATGTGAAAATTATCATTGTCGTCAATACCTCTGTCGACGTCATTTTCACCTACGTTCATCGATATGTCAATATGCTAAATTAATCAAACTATGAATTGATAAGTTAGATAAGTGGGGATCAATAGTTTTGATTCCGGTAGCAAACCAGATCACAATCTAGATTCAGGAACTTGTTCGAAGGACACATGCAGCAGACTGTAGGTATATTCAGTTACGCTACCAGCCAGTGAACAAATCACAACTACTATACGAAAAAGATATTCTAAAGAAAGATGAAAATGACCAAATAAATGTGCAGAAACTTGTAAAAATGTCATATAAGCCATATGAAATTGACTGAAAGACTGAAACTAATTATAAAAATACTGGAATAATTAACTACAAAATTGCAGTGCTTTAACAACAAGACAAAATGATCATGTAGTGTGCTAAGTGAGCCCAACAAAAATTAACAATTCAAAATATCATAACAATGCTAACAAAAGTTATCAAAAAGTTTCAACAATGTTGACTCACGATTCGATGGCTGTAAGAAGTGGATCTGGTGTCGGTGACTGATCCGTCTGTTGAGTAATTTGTTCCCGAGTGATACAGATCAAGTCACAGATTGTCTGAGCGGCATTCGAGTTTGTCTACACCAGAGTAGCCATAGATCCAGCGTTCAAGTTATCCAGGGGCTTCCATCTGACCAAATCTAGAACTGAAATTGGGCTCTAGTTCCCCACCCACATTCACCCCTCCTGCTCTCTCTGCCCCCTTTTCATTTCTCCCTTTCCCCTCTCCCCTCCCTATTCTTTACCGCCATTCATTCAATATCTTCCCCTTTTACTCCATCTCCCAGGTATCCACCTTCTCTCTTCCCCTTCCCATTTCCTCTACCCCTCCTCTTGCCCTCTCCACTCCCCTTCCTGGGGGCCTCTCACCCTCCAACAAAAGGGCATGGGGAATGCTGTAAGCTCCTCCAGCAGGTGCAAACTGTGCCCACCATGTATAGGGATAGAAGCCTCTGAATATATCCACACACGTAACGAATTTCTGCTGTAAAAAATTTTTAACACTAGTTATATCTGTAAAAAAATAACTTCATAAACAATTTAACATCATCTGCAGTGATCTGAAGAAAGCAGCTGAAAAGAGAAACGTTTGACAAACAATAAGAAAAAACTACTGTCACAAACCTGCTGAATGAGCTGATTACCGAAAAAAGGGAAAAAAGATTTGTTCACTAGACAGCAAGATACGTCAAATGGCAATGCTCAGTGTCATCAACAACTTTGATCGATGAACCGAAATGACAACTGCTGCGGTGTTCGGGGCAAAGTTATGGTGAGAAATATCCTTTTTAGCGGATCCAAATCCCCTTACAACACAACGTAGCACTAGGCAAGTGCAGCCTCCATTCCGAGAAAACCAGCTTGATCCACCGAGCAGTTTCAACAAAACTGAAAAAGGTATGCGATGCTATAAAAACTAGAAATCACCTCTGGTGTTTGCGATGAGTCGATCATTTCAACCAACCTGTGAATGAGCCTCTGCTCTAATAACCACTGCACTCATTTACAAGCACACAGACACATAAATTAGCCTTCATTTTTACTGTCCATCACCAGCTACACCAGTCATTCTTTGTAAGAACAAGAAGCCCAGCTATAGCTAGAAAAAGCCAACCATACTACCTACGTCCGAAGCCCAGCCTCTGATTTCCAGTCATGGAGAGACGGTGACTTGTCAGAGGCGAGACAGTTCCATTCACGCTGTGTTAACGAAATGCTGTCTCGATAGCTACAATGAACGCTAGTAAAACAGACGTCGCATAAGGTCATTTCGCCAAGCGATATTATAAACAGCTACTGTTCCATGCACGGGGTCATCTTGTCAGGTGATATAAACAACTATAGAGTAAATGAAGAAGGAAAATATCGGACGCACGTTTTGTAAATATTTCTCACAATGAAAACGTCTTGCTCGGGAAGACACACTACAGACTATACAGTTCCTGTTGCAGTACTGACCTTCAGAGATCATTCAAGGTGAATGATTTTCATGTCATTTAAAAGCCAATATGCGACTTCCTATTAGTGATCAATGGCAACTTAGGCCCTATCTCGCACCGTTTAGCCACTATAGTGCGTAATGACCTTCAAGGTCATCCAAGATCAATGATTTTCATCTAATCTGACAAGGCATACGCCACTTCCTATTAGTGATTAATAGTAACCTAGACTATATGTCTCATCATTTCCGAGATATGGCCACTTATAGCTTGAAACTTTCCACTGACAAGAAATTTTAGCTAATGCTCATGAGACGCACGAAAGCCTATAGCAGTTCCCGTTCACAAACTGTCAGTCTATCTCTAGCCATTTTGTCGCAGTTCATTCTTGGAGTCTGCAACCATTTTCACCCTATAAAAGCCAATAGAGACAAAATAAAGTCTTCTTAAAGGGGGTACCCCTCTTTGATGCCCTCGTTCAAGGGGAACCCCATCACCCATAAGCATGAAATTTTGTCACGATAAACCAGAGTCCTTGGGGCAGCGTTTTGACACAATACCACAGTGTGACAGACAGACCGACAGACGGATTTCACACATAAAAATGGGGTGGTAAAATTTTATTTGTTATTACACTTATATTATTTTATTTGTTATTATTATTATATTATTTTTAGCTCAGAGACAGAGCATAATGTTTCAAAGACCTGTACACAGCTGGTCCGACATTCCATCGGCTCCATGCTTGTGATGAGCCTCAGCAGCAGGTCCATGATTGCTGACGTACCAAGATGATATAAAACATGATCGAGAAACTGTTCTTGTGATTTCAAAAACTCTAACACCTGCAAAACAACAATAATAATACTATTATAATAAGACAGTTAGTATGGTGCTGTGAAATATCCTAAGATAAAAACAAGGGCACCTAACAAAGCATGTGAAATGGATACAATAATGTCCAAAATGCTGAAATGTAATGTCAGACAATGATGGAAATGATATTTGAAACAGGCGTGTCTTGAGTAACTGCTTAAACAAGCCCAAAGACAAAGCAGTTCTAATGCTGACAGGTAATGTGTTCCATACCAGAGATCCAGCGACAGTGAAAGAATCAAAACATTGAAAACTGAATAAATTACTTCAAAACATTATCTGTTAGCAAATAACGTGTAGAACATTAGACTATGATATTCATGGAATGTTCAACATAGAAATAAAACTTCACAGTATTGAGAAACATGCTAATGATCGAAAAATTCTACTTAGGTTCACACAGGGAATAAGCATATGTGCACAGATAAGAAAAAATAAAATTTGTAATGCAAAATATATCTGTGAAATGGTAAGTAAGTAAGTAAGTAAAGTGCAAATCAATATAGCGCATCCAGAACAAAAAAATGGTCTGGATATGTCAAACTTATGCAACATAATGCAGACTAGATCAAGCAATGTACAAAATAAGAGACTAGGATAGGAAAGCAAGCTAGACAGAAACAAAAAACATTCATAGGAGACATAGTGTCACAGTCCATCGGAAAAATGTAGCCCATCACAAATCTCAAACAAATAGCTTGAAAACAGAAAAATCAAAAGTCAACAATAGTTTAATCTATTACATGCATGTGTGATCAGGCCCATCGAGAAGGGAGAAAAGTGCAAAAGTTTTCCCGAACCCCGCGACATTTGGGGTGCCCCGCATTGCTCAAAAATATATTTGATATATAGAACTGATCACCTAAATTAAGCTTACATCAGTTGTCAGTGATTTTGTGACAATTTTTCAACAAATGTGACTATTTCTTGAATGAATGAACCTGTTTAGTATTCTAGCCCACTCCCCAGTCACTACCCCATATACGGCCTGGCGAGAATGTTTCTCGGGCCTCGCTGTGCCTCTGTCGGGCCTGAGTGTAACAATGTCATACCAGTTCTCCTCTCCGGGAGATGAGCAATGCAACCAGCTTGCCATAAAAACTCGCTTGTAGTGAATTCAGCGGCCGATCACTTTCAAGGAAGTTCATTAAAGAAGTAAACAATGTGCCGCCGCTCACAAGTGCATCTGTTATCTGACACACATCGGATGTCAGCAACTCACAGGAAATGTTCGGATATCTGCACACAGAAGTAAAAATTATATAACTACACTAGTATGCTGTATCAGAAAAAGCTGCACAGCAAAACATCACAGGCTGGCCGCTAGCAATTTAGCCTTGCAAAGTCAATTATCACCCACCGACAATGAATGAGACATTTTGGTCCTGGTTTTCCTCTATCGTTTAAGCTGCACTGAATTTCAGCAGTTGATTCTCAGAGAAGTAATTACAACTGTGCACCAGATGTCATATTCTGAGGCTAAAAATAGCTGAATTTGACTTTGGCTGGGGACCCTCTAAGAAAGCTTGCAGCACTCCCCCAGACCTACTCGCTAGATTTGAAAGGTCCTACTTGTAAAAGAAAAGAAAAAAAAAGGAGAACAAGACAGGAGAGAGAAAGGAAAAAGGTAGAAAGTAAAAGTAAAGGTGGGAGAAAGGAAAACAGGGAAAAGAAAAACAGGAAAGAAAGGGAAAAAGAAAAATGAAGAGTAGACTTTCTAGCCGACACTGAATATCCAGATCTGCCAAATTTTTTGCTGGCGCCACCAAAAATTCACTTTAAAAATGTAGCCACGGTAATCGCCGACGAATTTCTGAAATTCATTAGCCACCGCAAAAAATTCAGGTAATCTTCGGCCAACGCCGACGAGACTCAACTGCCATGACATTATGGACTACTCTTCTTAAATTTAAACTTAACATTTGCCTGTCGACTAATTTAAAGCAACAACAGCATGCACATAAACATGGAGCTTTTTATGTACCACTAAGAAATTAGTGTTTTTGCATTTTAGCCGACAATTAGCCGTAACTTGGTCGGAAATTTTGTTCGCGAAAAAAATTTGGCTAATCCGCATATCAGCCATATTTTTAGTTCAGCTAGATTTATTTCTCTAAAAAAATTCAGCTAGAAAGTCTAATGGAGAGAAAAGGGGATTATCACCTGCATCAGCGTATGATATCTTGGCGCCCTGCCGACATCCTATCATTTGCATCTGCAATGATAATTGCTTTGTTTGAAAAAATAAACAAACATACACCGGGTTAAACAGTAACAAACACACACTAACTTGTATTTAGTCTTTTCATTGTCGTCCTCTGCAGGCTTCTGTAGAACATAGTTTACTAACTGGTCCAAGTTTGCAGGACGAACAAGGCTGCAATATGACAACACTATCTTGTAAGACAAATAAAAATCTACTGTATCCACCCCATTCAACAAAAATGATGAAAAACATAAAACAAAATTATGGGTCATGACTAGGGCCCACAGTTTTCTGCAGGCCGTGGAATTTCCAGCCAAGCCACTGAATTTGCCGTTTTCCGTGGAATTTTGATATTTCCTCCAAATTTACAGAATTTTACAAACATTGAGAAATGACTGATGATGAGTACAATTATCGGCTTCACAATGTAACTAAATCGACTAATTATAGGCCCAATTAGTTGAAACAGACTACTTGAAAGAATCAAAGTTTAAACTGAACTGCTTAAAACTGTAAGCCCTACTAATAGCCATCGCAATGCAGCACACAATCACAAATAAACACAATTTGAGTTGACAAATTGCACTTTTAAAAAGAAAAATAGACTGATGATTTTTCAGAATGTTGGCTAGCAAAGCTGAGCACAACGCCAGCCTTCAATAACTAACATTTTTCTAATAGGATAGAGCTTAGTTTACTCACAAACGTAAGGCCGTGGAGAGCCACAGAATTTTGCTAAATGGTCCGTGGAATTTGGCAAAATTTGCCGTGGAAAACTGTGGGCCCTAGTCATGAGAGGTAAAATGTTTTGCCCTCATGACATAAAAGAGTTCCACAGACAATATACACTGCACTTGCACTTAATGAATTTCGCCAATTGATAGTATTGTCTGCTTACAAAATGCAGATGGGACAGTTTTATCACTTTATCATAAACGTCAGACAACTAATCATGATAGAGGCATAATCTGTAGACTAAAATACTAGTGATGCGGATATGTTCTCTTATGGTTCATAGCTGTGACAACATTTAACCACAAGAATCCTTGTAGAAATCATGCATAAAAATATTCTACCCGGTATCTGTAGATCAAACATCAGTTTTTCCAAGCTACACAATGCAACTACCAAGGTAATTCTTTCAGGTACTGTCACACGAGTTGTTTTATAAATTTAACCAAGTACTCACAAATCGACAAGTTTTTTGTTCTGAGCTTTGCACTCTTGCAAGACATCATCTTCGTTGAGAACTTCTTGCAACGTCACATTCTAACAGCAGCAAATAAACTTTCTGTATCACAATTCTTACACAGTGCAAGACAATACTGCAAAGATAAAACTCATACTCAAATGGCATACTGTACTCAGAAAACATATATTCAAAAAAACTTGAAACACATCTCTGGGTTCCTATTTGACTAACGAATAGTTTTTTCTCAGAAACCATGTTCCAATGAAATCAGAAAAATGTAACAAGTTACAAAATTTACAAAATTTGTGGACAGAGTGAAAAACATCAACCATAAGCATAGCAATATATTTATACAAAAACTGCAATGAAATCACAGCAAATTCAACACCTAACTTAACATAAAGAAGAATAACAGTTAAATTACAAAGCAGAAGCAGAGCTTACCTCCTTATCCAATAAGTTATCTAAGTCAGACGACAGGTAGTTGAACTTCCAAAACATTCTTTACACTTGCACTTTGTGATATATATGCAAATATTTATCTGACAAATTCAAACAAACATAACCATACATAATATATAATATCCATATTCATGTGTCTACTACATTAACAAAAATATCCAATCCAATATTCATTATGCCACAAACTGAACATCAAAATGTGGTTTGTTCGCGGTGAGATTTACAGTCCTGCCATATGTTTTATGAAAAAGCAGTACCAACCCCCCCTGGACCTAACTGCCCCCCTCTTTTCTGCTGGGGTAAAATGGAACCCCCCTCCCTGACACAGACTAGGACAGAACCTCCTCTAGGACAGAACCCCCCTCTATAACAGACAACATTCTGTCATGTCCATGTAATGTAGGCCTAAGCAAGACTTTGTTGTCATTACTAATACTAAGACAGTAAGACTTGGGTTTATTCACAACATCAAAACCAAGCACCTTTTTTTGCAACGTAAAATAATTTAACATAGAAAAGAGGGGTTTCATTCTAGGGGGTTTTATCCAAAGGGGAAGGAGAGTTATGTCCGAACACCATTTTATAACCAGTATGGTACATTACAGCTGTTACTATTACAAGAGGTATAGCTTGATCTGGTGTTTCTATACATTTCTCTTTCTTTGCTGTTCATGCAAAAAGCTATTGTAATTAATCATCGTCATCATCGACAACAGTGGGCTCAACACCCGTTTATGTCTGACATCTGTAATTAATGAGTAACTAGAAAGCAGTCGAAGCCCGCAGGTACTTCCGCCAAGGCAAAGCTATTCGCCAGGTGGCGTCACTATCTTCGCTTTGCCAGCGGTTCCCTTATGCCCCCTTTAAAGCAATGGTAACAAAAATTTCAAAGTAATCCAGAATTCCTGTCGGATCACGCCCGAAATTGAATCACTGGTAGCTTATGCTATGCCCGACATACCCTCAAAATTTCAGGAAGATCCATGCATAACTTTTTGGGTTATCTTTTTGACACACAGACAAACAAACAAACAAACAGACAAACAAAAACCGGCAAAAACATTACCTCCTTGGCAGAGGTAATTAATGAGTACATCAACTCCCAAACATTTCTTCATCCACCATCTGAATGTTGACACTAGTACAACCATACGTTTGATTGACAACCGAAAGAAGAGGGCACAGAGATGGTCGACAATCAGAGGCATATTACCCATTTGTTGGCCTATATTTGGCCAACCAACTAGTGTGAGTTAATGAAGCTGCGAGGATGACAATGGTCGAAGAGTAATATGGAACTTTTGTACCCGAGAACTTTCGTCTCGGAAACAAAAGTTCCATAGGTGAAACTTTCGTTCTTTAGAACTTTCATTCCCTGGAACTTTCGTTCCCAAAGTCAAAATTGGCATGAAACTTTACTTTGAACCCTAACACTGATTATTAGGCCTATACTGTACACAATTTTTTGATGCGCTACAGCTATGCTGTAAACATCTATGATACCATTGTCGTCTGTCTGTCATCCATCCATCTGTATGTCCGTAACGAATATATTGTGGCTAAACATTTAGTGATAGAGGAAAACTTTTTGCTCGAATAATTAGCAATGTGTTGAGGCTTTCTGCATACAAAATTTGGGTAATGCAGCGTAAAAGAAACATTTTCAAATTTGGGGTTGAATGGCTGCGGAGTAAAAAGAATGTGCGTTTTTCAACAAAAAAATTGGCCATATCTCAGAAACGGTGAGAGATAGGGCCAAGGTTCCCCTCCGATGAGCTGGTACCTTGGCGTGTTGGAAAGGCTTAAGACCCTGTCTGGTTGTCGTCTTGCCAGGTAGGGTCGAACTAAATCCGGCTCACGGCCTTTGGAGATCAGGCCATAAGGTCGGGTGTGGGTGTGGTGTCGAGGGGGGATGGCTTCTCGTGGTTGGTTCGCTTGGGCTGCCATGTGCGCCGGGTGAGAATGCTGCTGCTCGTGGTGTCGCATCCCACATCTGACCATCCCCATATCCATACCTTACTCAGTGGCGACGGGTAAGAAAGACTTTTTTCGTCTTCACTGCAAGACACTGTCTGAGGCGACGACCGCCACAGACGCAAGCTCTCATGGCAGCGATCACCTGATGCTCTCAACCCTCTAGAGCAGAAGCCAGGATCTCACGGATACCGTGCAGTGGTTTAAAAGCTTTTACCCACAGCCTTCCACGACTGCAATGCTGAGTTTCTATCTATCGCCACATAATTCTCTGAAATATGCTAATCTTAATTCGAACTTTAACCCTAACTCTAACCCTAACCCCAAACCTAACCTTAATCTATTCTTAATCATACCCCTAACCGAAACCTTACCATAATACTAAACCAAATTTAATAATAACGCTAAGCCTTGCATGCAACGCTAGTGCCACCTATAAAATCTCTGAATGTCGAACGTGGAGCCTCGATGAATAGCCGTCCGACTTTCGGACGTCGAGACACTAAGTTATTGTAACACAAACGTGATTAAAAGCGATTTTGACAGTGGTCCAATAAGAAAGACTTGCCATGACACGATATTCGTCACTTTCACAAAAATATGTCGACACAGAGGCTTACAATAATCGTGTACTGTGATTTTCAACGTAAACGAAAACAAATATCCTAAAATGGCACCATGTTTTTGTTGATCATCACAACCAAGAATATTAATTTTTACGGTATGACTAATTACCGCAACGGACCGCAACGGACCACAACGGACCGCAACGGAGCTGCAACGGACCGCAACGGACCCTGTTCACCTTTTTAGCTCCAAGTTTGTCCCACTTAAAATGTGAGTGTTTCATGGAAATGTGCATGACTTGTTGAGATATTGTATTGTATCTAATCAAACACGACGGGCGAGGCGGTCGTCGACGGCCGCTTACCCCCTCCACCAACCTAGAAAATTTATCACGTGGACGCCCTCGGAAAAGACAGGTTTACGTGTCTTTACCTTAGCTGAGTTTTTAAAATGAATTAACTAAGTAAATGGCCAAACGATTTCGTAACCATAACCCTAATCAATACGTTCTTTTTTTCTTTTTTTATTTTTGATAATGCCTTGGAGTTGAATAATGTCGTGCATAGGAAACGTACGTTATAAAATAGGCCTAAAATGCAAATATACCATAATTTTACTCAACACAGTAAGTCTACGTAAAACGACGCACAGAAACGCAATTTAGTGAATTGAATTAAACTTGGGCATAATTAGATTCGACTGACTGACTGTAGGATTTTATTTACATTTTGTTCATTTACGCTCCGTTGCGGTCCGTTGTGGTCCGTTGCGGTAATTAGTCATACTCTAATTTTCAGGAATAATAAAATCGAAAGTAAACAAACGGGTGCTTAATTGCCAAAGTGTATAGAAAATTGCTTAATTGCTAGTTTAATACATCGTTGCGGCACTGTTTGGCGTACAAGGACAAATGTATCC
>Ga0056128_1009089_pt1 | contig 12506 bp, 10 predicted proteins | sample WorMetLIZISLAND2_FD_71113 | JGI IMG/M metagenome (GOLD analysis project Ga0056128, IMG submission 71113) | Marine gutless worms symbiont microbial communities from Max Planck institute for Marine Microbiology, Germany - Olavius geniculatus... ...
CATGATATTTGCATCAGTAGCTGAAGATTAAATGAAAAAGTTAGAATAGGCCTATAGGCCTACCTCCCCCTGTACAACAGTGTCATACTTACTTACTGACTTACTTACTTACTACCCGACTGGTACCCGGGTACCCGCTAAGCTACCCGGTCGGGTACCCGGGTAACGAATTACCCGATAACGGCAGCCCTAGAAATATGACATTGTTGCGTGTCACACGTTTGAGTAGTTTATATATGCGAGTATGCTGAAATGACTGGGCAGATCGAGCCGCGGCCGCCTAGAGTATCGCCTACGCGTTAATCGATTGACGTTTGAACGGAAGTAGAATTATGGCGCTGTCTGCTGTGTCACGTGACCTGTCCTTTCGTCTACTCCAGGCAGGCGTATATAGTCGGCCTTGGCCTCGACCTTTTGCGGCTGGCTTCCAGGAAGCCCGACCAGACTGCAACAGCGTCCGCGTGCTTTCGACAAACTGCAAGCCGATCTAAATACGTAATGTGCACGGCGCTGATGTACGATCGTGGCAGAGAGTAGGTTTACGACCTACACTTCGCGTAAACGAATTTCACGCTAATCAGCTTCAGCGTAGTGAGTGACGACACAATTTAGTTCGAGATTGTTCTTTTTCAAGTAGTTCATACGCACGTGAAACAACTGCTACTTTTTGTTATCGGCCAATTTTATTACCGGAGACTTTCTGTTTTAATGTTGTGTGAGCTTTGCAGTTTCGATTTGGTTATTTTTCCGAAACTAGACCGTTCTAAAACGAAAAACATTCCACAGTAACATTGCAAACATTTTGATTTTAGCATGTTGAACACATATTGAAGATTACCGTCGTAATATATAATGCAAAACATATTTGCAAATTGCAACAATTTTCATTTTACATGTAAACCTTAGGCAGTGGCTGATAATATATACAACTTTATTCACCATAATACAATAGTAGCACAGTTTTAAAAAATAAAACAACAAACCTTAACTAAACTTAATTAATAATAATAACAATGAAACTGTCAGTACTCAGTAAGCATAACCATATTAAGCTCAAGCAACGTTCGATAATTTCAGCATTAATTTTAACACTTCATGTCAGTACAATTTCGCTGGGTAATCTGAAATTAAAACACATTCGACATTCGTTTACAATATCACTGTTTGACGTACAAAATAATTTTATTAAAAATCGCATCACCACAAAGTCTAAGCTTCGATAGTCAGTTTTAGTTAATGGACAAACCTCCAGACCATACAGCAGAGCAGGCAGACATTTGCTGTGAACTAGGCGTAGTATTAGGCTACATCTTCGGATGCAGTTCTTCCCAATTTACCAAGAATCGAATTGACTGAGCGGTAAAACGAACGTGTGGTATGGTCCAGAGAACACTTTAGTTCACTCGACCTAACAATGTAGATGCCCGGTACCTTATTTCATTGACCCACGGCAGGTATTGGTTGTTTATATTAGTGCTAGCGCATTTAATGTCATGGCGTGGTCCAATACGCACTGTGCAAGATTTTTTAACGTTTACAGCCATGTCAATCGATAACAGTTCTAGTTCACAGATAGTTTGCAATTCTTGGATAGACGGTGCAAATATTAAAATATCGTCTGCGTATAGCACAATAAAAGAACGTTGTCCAGCATGAAGACGCGTAACCATATCGTCAATATGAATAGCAAATAGGTGAGGAAACAGGACAGAACCTTGTCTCACTCCAAAATCAATTTTGATAAACACAGAAGTTACATCGTTCCATTTAATGCATGTATGACAATCACCAGGCCAGTTTTCCAGAACAGTAAGCAATTCTTCATTAACTGTTGATGCACATTTCTACGTAACGTGGTCTGTCTGTCGTCTGTCTGTCACATTCGTGCACTTTGTCTCAATCGTTCGACGGATTTAAATGCCATTTGGTGGGGTCCAACAACATACGGTGTTAGATGGAATCCCTGGCCCTAGCGAAAGGTGAGCTATGGGGTGGAACTCCCATCATAAACACGTAGTTGTTTTCGGCTTACGAAAAATGATGACTTATGATTCACCAGGTGGCAGCATGGTTCAGCATTTAGCAATTCTGCCTTTTACCAAATTACTTTGGTTTTTGTTTGTCTACGAACCGGCACAGAACAGACAGATAATCCGGGACAGACAGACAGAGGGACGTGCCTTACACTTAATGCACGCACGACCGTATAATGAGGTTCTGTGTGGGAGCTGGCTATAATGATCAAGGCATGGAGATGACAGAGGAACTGCAAGATGCTGATAACAAGAATTGCGCATGCGGTTCGTTGAAGGCCACGTCTTGTAGCGCAATAAAAGTCCAGTCCCCTCTCATGCACAGTAGAGTGGTCAGTGCGTCAATGCGTCAGTGGCAGTGATGTGTCCTCGAAGACAAAGAGCAATGTTCGTGGTCTTGGCCTTGAATACAAAGTTTCTGATAACATCACTGGTCATGGTCAGTAGAGTGGTCAGTCAGTACGCCCGCCTACACACACACACACACACACGGGCGCGCGTTGCATCATCAGACGGCCGTAAAGTACCCAGACTGCACGAGTTGGCGCGAGTCACTCACGGACTCGCTCCAGCCGACCGCATCCAGGACGCTGGCGGCTTGCTATCGACTGACCATCGGTCGCTCGTCGACAAACAATACACGGTCGCCGCCTGCTGCTAATGTATGCCGCCGCGGCAAGGACTAGGAACGGACGAGGGACGAACCATAATGTGGGGAGTGGATGGGAGAACTGACCGGCGACGCCGTGCCCGTGCTGGTTGGTGGCTGGCCGCCGCCGCTGACGGTTGGAATAAAATTTCCGCGAAACGTCAGCAGCACGTCGCGAGGGAGGGAGGTAGGCAGCGCATGGCCGCCGTACAGCTTCCCTTCGATAACCGGTTTAATCGCTTCGCCAGGCGCGGCTGCGGCGTCCTCAACGCGCGGCCACCATGGCCAGATGGCGTCGATCTGCACTCGTCTGACCCGACGCCGAGGTCATTTATTTCGGTCGGTGGGCGGCGGTCAGTATAGCGATGACCGCCGGGTGGTCACGTGAGCCGGCAGCCAATGGCAGGCTGCGCGTGCTGCGTGCTGGCTGCAGGCTTGCACGGCGATGCTGGCGAGCGTCGCGCTGTTAGTGCCGCTGCTCGTCCCTCCCTCCGTCTGTGCATGCGTCCGTCCGGCCTGACGGGACGAAACTCGACGCGCGGGAACTGGACTGCAAGTCGGAAGTGCGCACTGCGATGGCTGCTCAATGCTGACTGTACGGCAGCGAATGACTAAACAACTGACCGCTATCGCCGCGAAAGTGTCGCGAACTGGTACTACTTGGGAACTAGTAGTCCTGACTACTGACATCTGACAGACTGAGGAAACGTCTGCAAGGCAGCTGCGCGGACGTGTGGTCAACCGATGACAAAGCTGTGCCTGCTGCTGGAAAGAAAGCAAATCGATGGCGGTCGGTGCAGGAGGAAAGAACGAGCGAACGGAGAACAAGGGCTGGTGTGTGCCGGCCAGTCGGTTGGTCGTGATCGTGACTGACTGACGGACGCCGTTCAGCTAGTGTAAATCAATGCGGTTTATTGACACAGGAGGCGGCAATGTGCGTCCAGCCGCCGACCGACACTGCACACAGTCGATGCTTGCGCGGCCGCCGCCTTGGTCGGTCGTCCAAGAGAACGAAACGAACGAGAAAACATTTCACGTGTATAACGAGTGCAGTACTGGCGTTGGAGTGTATGGCGACTAGATACAAGAGCGTCTGATTGCGGACGGCAAAGCGCGAGTGCGTGCGTTGCGCTGATTTTCCGGTGGGAGATCGTACAGTTGCGACGTAGTCGTCGGTGCGAACACGCAGTACGCGTTGACTCCGATAGCGAGCGTTCTGTCGACGTAGACACTGCTACTGTAGAGCTGTGCAGTGCTGCATGGGAAACGCTTCACGAGAAGCGTCGGCAGTGCTTTCACGTGTCTATTTCTTGCTGCATGGAAATGTATCTGGCAGATTCGCCCGCCGCTGTCATCTGGCGTCAGACAACGTTTGGAGATAACATTTAAGTGAGACTTGATCACTGTGATAAAAGTATTATATAGGCAGGTTTTAATTTGTGCCGGTATTGTTGGGTACCAACACTTGTTTTGGAAGCGGTACACCATGCCCGGCGTTCTTGTTGTCACGATGGCAGACTGGCAGTGCGCTGTGCAGCACACGTGGCAGATTTTTACGCGCGACTGCACGACGTGCACGTAGTGCTAAACGCGTCTTAGTTATCACAAAGGCATCCGTTCGTCCGTCCGTCACACTATGCAGCCTTATCGAAACGGCGCGAGCTAGGATCACAAAATCTTCACTCTGGGCTGCCACAAATATTCTAGTTTTTTGTAACAAAACTTAGTGCCGCTGTGTGAGGGGATTCCTCTCGAACGAGGGCGTCAAAGAGGGGTATCTCCTAAAAAGTCATTATATTACTGCTGTCGACTCGTCTAGCGTGAAAACGATTTGCAGTTATAGGCACACACTTGCTGCTTATCATAAGAAGCACTGCTGACAAATTTTCCGGGGTATCAACATCAATGATCTTGAACGATCTTGAACCCCAAAATATTGATTTTAGTGATTTTTTTGCGATTTTATGCTGCAGCGCACATTTCAATAGTGAATTGAGACAAAATGGCTGGAGACAGACCACGGTAACCCGCGTATGAAATTGTCAGCATTAGGCCTAAACGTGGATTTTAGTACTTTAAATTTCAGCCTCCTAGCTTCAAGGAGTGCTCCGTATGGAGCCGTCAAGTTTGGGTACCCTTTAAAATGTGCCATTTCTGCTACTTCAGAAAGAGCAATCATAGTTCAAACTGTTCAAAAAAATTCGCCGTGCGAACAAATGTGCACAAAGTTTTGTTACATCCGCCAGGCCTATAGTGACTTACTGACTTACACGTAAATACACATAGTTAGATGTGGCTATGCTTGACGTAGTACGTATGTATGTAATATAGGCTAAACTTGCAGTTCGAAACCTATTACCTCAGTGCTTGTACACTGTTGTTTAGGCATCTGAAAAGGCTTCAGTCTTTCGGCCCACGAAGAACCTACTGTAGTAATTGTCAAAATCTCTTCAGGACGCAACTTAACTTTTGTTGAGTAACTCGCGAATAGTTGACCAGTTACAAACCATGAAGTCTGCATACAACGAACAGTTCAGCGTGTGATGCATCTTGCATGGCCACGTTATCTCAGGGTCGTCTTTTATGATGTTGGTCAAACTAGTTTACGACTGACAAACAGACAGAGCTGTATTTCGCCATTGCTAGGCTGTTCTGCTTGCTCTGTTAGTCGTTTACCGCTTGTACCGGAGCTGCACAGAGTCGGTTTAATGCTTTTGGCTTCTGTACTTTCATTCAGCTGCTGGTCTGCAATAAAGCTGCCACCGGTACTTGGTAGCATCAGCAGAACAGAACAGCACATCTGGGTCCGTATTTCGGTTATACTGCACACTGTACTAACATTTGCATACAGTGCAACTGTAAAAAGTTCAGAAGGTACACTTTATGTTAATGACAATGTGGGTATACTGTAGCTGTGCACCACTTTTGCGACTATTCTGTTTTACTCCTGTTTAAAATGTCTGCTGCGAGGTAACATTCTTTGATCTGTCCGCCCACCAGGCAAACGCTTGAATGGGTCTGATGTTCTCGACTTTTATGTGTTACCAAATTACCACCCATAACCAGGGAACTGTGCAACGTGTTGTCGGCTGCATTCTTTTTTTTCTGTCGAAACGCCTGTACTTTGAAGCAAATGTGCGCTTATACATGCTGTGCAGTACTGTTCTCATTTTAACTCAGTTTCATACGATTAGCCTGGAATTGAGGGGTAGCTTGCAGAATACCGACTATGGCTTGAATGCCTAGTGTGTCTGAGTGGGGCGGTGGTATGTCTGCTGTCAGCACTGAAGGTCATTACTGTTCGTTTTGTTTTGGTGGTGTGACGGTAGGTTGTCGGACTTACGACCAAAAAAATCGAGAGGTCGTCCATGGGTTCGATTCTCGGTAGGCAAGTGGTCACTACTGGGATAGGTGATTGTCAGCAGACAGGTGAACCACCTAGGTATATAACCAACACAAGGGTCAACTCAGCCTTTCATCCCTCCGGGGTAAGTAAACTGAATACCGGCTTGTCTGGCTGGGGTTAAGACGGGGCGCGTTTACCTGTGTCAGGCGGCAGCTAACACTGTGTAGTTTCATATGGCAGGTGATGCTCTGTGATGGGTTTTTCTCTGTCCCTGTCTGTTTTTTTGTCTTTTTTATGCCATGGCGAAAAACGTTTTCATGTAAAGCACTAGGCCTAATTTGCGAAACCATTCGGCTATTTGGGTTCCGTCAACTTGGAACTCTGCAGTGCTGCCATCCTCTATGGGACGGTGCTCACTGTCTCCTTCCCAAGAACTCCGCTATCCGTCTGTGAACCAGGTTTTCCGGATTTTTCAGCCTTGCTTTGTTCGGGGTCTGTGAAGACCTCGACGTGAGGCGTTGTCATGAATGCGGAAAAGTGGGTTAACGAGCGCTGCTATCGACCGCGGTGGCGCGTCGTCCAACAATAAACAGCACGACACCGTTAATGGCGATCGACGCCGCTGCATCGCCAGCCAGAAGAATAATGTATCAAAATTCGGCGAGGCCGAGCACGGCCTGGCCATGGGACCGAGCGGCAGGCAAGGCTGGCCAGCGATGTGTCCATCAGCTGGCCAGCCAGGCTGTGTGGATGGTCGGTCTAGGTCTATCATTAGCGTGCGCTATAGGCCGGTCGCTGATCGCCATTACGGACACGGACGATTCTGAGAAACGCCATAAAACGGACATGGTCGTAAACAGCCCCTCCCAGTTGTCAATCAGAATGGGGCTCTAAGATGACTACCCCTTCCGATGCCAGGGAAGGACGACCGTCTCGGCCACTGGTGGTGGGATGAGGGACGCCGTTCAGTGTGCTGACGCTGTGTCCTGGCTCTGGTAGAGAGGGAAGGAGAGAGAGAGAGAGAGAGGATAGACAGTGTCAGTGGTGCCGGTGCGGTCGATTGTGCGGATCTGGGTCACCCACCGCTTGGAGCCGGACAGACACTGGACGTGGTATGATTGCTTTCGGACTCACTTACAGACAGTGATATTATCAAGGACTTTGTGTTCAAGGTCAAGTCCAATAAAACTCAAGGCCAAAACAAGGACATCGAAAGTCAACTAAAAGTCGTTTCCACAATGACACATTACTGTAAAAGTATTCGATATGCAGTCAAACCGTGTCTTTAATGTTCGAGGTTTTATATGTCAAAAGCTAATGTTAACATCTTTTCAGTTTTGTGCTCAAACAGTGTCGGTATTACCGCTAATAAAAATAATTTATTGAAGTCATCGGCATTCTGGCCGAGGACTTTATATCGAGGCCAAGGTCAAGGCCACTGCTCTTTGTCCTCGAGGCGTCTCGAGGACGAGGCTAAGTCCTCGAGGACACATTACTGCTTATAGAGCACCGTCGCTGTGATGTAGCCACAGTCGTCGACGTCGTAAGACTTTCTCTGATCCCCTGGCTCAGAACATTCCTCTTAGTAGCGCCATTATATCGCTCGGTGTGCTTGCGTGACACGCGACGTCAGTCACGTCCGAAGACAATTTTATTCCGGCTGCTACTCAAAATAGGCTATATCGACTAGCTAAGTGCCGAACGTACGGTACGGCTAGCTACATACAAATAGCCAAGTTGAAACCATGACGGTCATTGATGTCGAATAGCACTTTTATTTTGCAGTCCGTTTAATTAGCTGTCTGTCTTGTACACGGGTGTACCGTAAGTCATAACTCGATAACAGAAATACTAGAGCAAATAATTAAATGTAATTACAATTTTTATACGCACAACAGAATGGGTAATTTTGTCAGTTATTGCATGTTAACCACGGTGGATGATGATAATAGATAAGTTTATAATTATTTCAGCGACGATGTACTGTACGACAGTATATCTCACAGAAATATTATTTTCATGTTTTAAAGGCTGATTACATGGTCTATAAAGTTTTATCATTGAATCAATTCTTGTCGGTTGTGAATAGTGATTTCCAGATATGCAGATGTTTCAACTTTTGTACTGTTCGGAACCGCTTAAATCCATTAAATGTGTGGTTTGTCTGTGATAACATTGCAGTTCGTCGGTCGACTTCTAGAACCGTGTTCGATCCGGTTGCTGTGGATTCTCGACGCCGTTGAGCATGGCCGGATGTGAATTGAACATCGCGCATGCGTTCTGCGCCTCGCCTCCCGCGCACCGGCTGCGTCATGACGTCATGGTGACGTCAGCCGACGACTTCGACCACGCGTCAAGGCGGCGGCACCAGTGCGTCGACGGCGACGACGACTCTGAAGCGGATCGCGGTGGTGGTGTTATCTCGCATTACCGCCTCGTGCCGAGCAGCTTCGGGCCGGGCGGCAGCGAATGGGTGACGCTGAGTAAGTCCGTTCTGCTTCAGCTTGTCGAGCGCATCTGTCAACTGAGCTTCCAGACGGACGGTTTGTCTGCCGCCGCCGCTAGTGCTGCCGCGTGTTCGTCGGCACAGCCTGAGCGCTTTGAGTCCTCGCCGGCTGCCACCTTGACTGACGATCCAGTACATTCGGCGGATGCACCTTCTTCAGTCGTCGAACCCGAACAGCCCGCCGGTCGTGTGTCACCGTTGATCGCAGTAGCATCGTCTAACGACGTCGTCGTTGCTGCGTCAACACCGGCAGACGTCGTCGTCGACGTCTTCAACGCCGAGACCATCGACGAGTTGGCGGCGGCGAATGATGGCAGTAGACAATGCGAAGTCGTTCCGGCGGCATCCATAACGGAGTCGGACAACCCGGGCGTGATGACCGAACCCGTAGAAGAAAAGCTCGGAGCGGACGATCGAACGATGCGGGAGGTGAACTGCAACAACGACGACGACGATGACTGCGAGGTATTCACTGCAGGCGCAGCGCCGATGCACGAGCAGGACGACAAGACGATCGATGATGATTTGACGACGTTGGCCGCGGATGTCGTTGCTCCGTTGGAAGATTCGCTTGTCTCTGATGACGCTGCGCCGGCAGCAGCCAGTGCCCCTTGCAAACGGCCGTCGACGACAACGTCGACCACTTCGTTGCGTACGACGCACGACCGGCGACGTCGCTTGCGTGAGCTCCGTCGTCTGCGCCGACATCGTCATCGTCATCATCATCAGTCCGACGACGAGCAGTCGCTGGACCTGCACGAGCGCTGCAGCCGCGGGGGTCGCATCGCTCGACGTCATCAGCGCTTCGCCGTGCCTCGCCAGCCGCCACCACCTCCGCGCTTTCACGACGAACGTTCTTTTGACGCTACCGGGACCTCCTCCGCTGAGACGTCCGCGGCTTCGATGCGGTTGCCCGCGGTGACTGGTCGTTGCTGTGCCGGACGCCTGTCTCAGCCGTGGAGCGCTCTCAACAAGGTTTTTTTGCTTTTTATTTCCGACTGATCTTAGACAGTTTCACGACTTTTTATATGTTTTACAATATAACTGTACTTTTATTTTAGTTACTATCATTTCACTTTTATTTATAATATTTCAGTTCTTTTTAGTTAATGTGCTAGATTAAACTGACAACTTGTTATCAGGCCGCCCATACATAGTAAGAGTATATTTTCGCTTTGTTTTTCTGCTTTATTTTTATTTTTTAAAATTTTTTCACTTCTTATCCGAAACCGAACAACGGATCAAGCCCAAAATTGACGGAAGAACGACATATACGTGGAAGAAACTGAGGCTAAATTTCAGCCAGATCCGTTGATGGGTTTTGGAGGGAAGGGCATTTTACCACATTTATAATCGACGGCTTGGCGAATAAACAGCCGTGGACCAAAACTCTGCCCCAAATTTCTAGTTCTGTCAAGTTGTCCAGTGCAAATTCATACTGCATTGTATTGTATTGTATTATAAGGTGGTGGTCTGCCAGCTGGTTGACGTCGTGCTTAGTCAGGAGCTGACACCGATAACCACTACCTGGCGAGCATCAACAGCAGCATCCAGGGACAAGCGACGTTCATCGGGGACGACAATCTGGAACCCGGCGATGTCGCCCGAAACGCGCCAGTGTCGGACACCCACCCCGCCGACGCAGTTGTCACCGCCGCCGCCGACTCTGAAGGATCTGACGTCATTGACGGAGCACAGCACGTCGACACTGCTGCACTCGCTGCTGTCTCCCACCATGGCAGCAGCAGCGGCAGCGGCTAAGACGCTGCTGGGTCGTCGACGCTCTGACATGGAGGACGCTGAGGTGGGTGGCGGGGGTGGTTCTCTGTCGTGGACGATGCCGCACCAGTCCTCGTCCTCGAGGCGCCGGCATCACAGCGCTGCCGCGCCGGACACGTTCCGCGCACCGTGGACACCTCCTCCGCACCACGCGCCGCCGCCCCCGTCACAGTCTTTCTTCTGGTACAACGTGCCTCCGTCTCAGGGAAGCTTCTTTCTGCTGCCGACGCTGCCTGACGCCGCTGCAGGTCGTCCGGTCGGGTGCTACGGTTGGATCGGACCCACCCAGACACCAGCCGCACTGCCGCCGTTGCCTGTCACCGCTGACGCGTGTCCGCTCGACTACTGTACACGGACGTTGGACGTTGCCGGTACGTACCCGAACCAGGAAGTGCGTGAGTCAGCAGCTGTGACAGGACGACACCATACATGTAGCAACGTGCTATCGCGACGTGGCGACGATCAGTCCTCGACGCCGCCAGTCTCTCGTCGTCCGTCGGCTGCCCGGCTCAAGTGGGTCGTCGTCAACAAAACCGACGTCTGCTCGTTGTTCGAGTCTCTGGCCTCGTCCATGGTCGTCGACGGGGAGGAGAAACCGATGTCGGATGATGACTGCACGCCGCCGACGACTGAGCCAGAGATCACGGGCACTGAGCCGGGTTCACACGCCGTCAGCGCTTCAGCCGCAGCCGGAGAACCGATGAAGTGGAAGTCAACCTTATTACGACGAGCGCAAGCCGAGGCGCAGACACCACTGAAACACTCGGCTGGGGACGACGCCGGCATCGACGTAGAGAATACGAACCCAAGCTTTGTTTAACGCTGATTGATTATTAATAACGCAACGTTCTGTATGTAGTCTATGTTATAAGTCATGCGCCTGGGTGTTATTTGTGCAATGAAACTGCAGTATATATTTAAACGCGGAAGGCACGCACATTTTATTGTGGAAAATTGGTGGATTATTGCAAAAAGTACGTACACACACTCGCTGTCACTTGAAATGTTGTCGATGCACAACGATTGCTATCTATTAAACATCTTTCTTGCTCTGGCGTAAAGTGTAATATTCGTGTCGTAAAACCTTCTCTTGCGTAAAGTCCAATTTTCTATTTCCTCGTGCGTAACGCGTGTTATCAATTAAACAGATTGTTATTCTGTTTGTTCTAATGAGTTCAGTTAAGCGAATACTTGTATACTACTGATTTTGTTCAGAGCCTCTGCACTGCTTATACGCTTATTGTTTTCTGACGTGCTGCATGGCGGCGTTTGCAGTTACCTTACCGGTGTTAAGTCGCGTACAGAGCGAAGTCACTGAACTGAACTGAACTGAGATGGTTTAGTTTGTGACGAACTGACCAGTGGGCAAGCAGCAATGCATTACAGTAGGCAACGTCTAATAACGGCGTCAGTGATACGTGACTATAGTCACGTACGCGTTAGCCAATGACCAATAGGCTAGCCTTTTGCTGTTCGTTTTTGGTCAGTGTGTTAAAAACTAAACTTTGTCAGTTCAGTTCAGTTCAGTTACGTCGCTCTCCACACACCTTTATACTATGTAACAGTAATATAATATGACATTGTGAGTTTTCGCTGTGAATCTCACTGTCATGAACACCAGACTGTTTTTGTTCCGTTCGAACGCTGCTTTGTATATATTTTCAGTAATGCTCTTCAGTATACTTTTATTTTTAATGTATTATTATAGTTATTATCATTCTTTTGTCCTCACTTTATCGCCGATTTGTCGCATGCGCAAACCGAGCATTTATTTAGTAGCTTCAGCTGGACAAAATTATAACGCTGTTGTATAGGTACGGTACTAGTGTTCGGTTAACTCTTTACCGTAAGTCCATTAATTTACTTTCGCATGTTTCTGTATTTTTCTTAGTCTGCGCTGCGCAAATTTATGAGAAGAATTGCAGCGTTTTATGTCATATTTTAGTTGAGATTGCATGGGCTTTCAAAATTTAGAACCTTTTTGTGGGGGAGGGCGTTCGCCAAACATGCGGAACATGCCGAAAAGCGCCGGCGTCTCCGAGAGATGCAGTTTCGCAATTTTTTTATTTGTTATAAAATATCTTCCGAACGCCACTGCCGCAGAGTGGCATCAGAACTTTTAAGCGATTGATTTTGATTTTGATTTTTTGGCGTAACTTGATGTTTTGTTCCTAGGCCGTGACGTTGTTATGT
>Ga0056128_1009091_pt1 | contig 12503 bp, 4 predicted proteins | sample WorMetLIZISLAND2_FD_71113 | JGI IMG/M metagenome (GOLD analysis project Ga0056128, IMG submission 71113) | Marine gutless worms symbiont microbial communities from Max Planck institute for Marine Microbiology, Germany - Olavius geniculatus... ...
AGATGCATTTACGGCATGGTGGAATCTATAATAATCACATTATCGCAAATTGTCTGCCGAGTGTGCCAGTGAAAGAATTTTAGAAAATTGGTCAATAATTGGCGAAGATATGGACAAAAGTAAAGTGGCATGTTTTTTGGCCCACCCTGTATTTTCGTGGTTTCTTGTTCCTTGCAGTCTTATTATATCTTGCTTCTTTGCAGTGTGCAGAAATTTGAACAGATTTGTAATGTTATGTTTAAAAGAGGTTTTACAAAGCTTTGGTGTTAAAAACATTGATTCTATTAACTTATCGGTTTTAGATTTATTGTATATGTAGTACCATGTGTAGCTAGATAATTTTTTATGCACTGGTTATGTTTATGTAATCACGCTATTACATGACCTTTCGTCATCACCCTAACCATAGCGGGAAACATCATCTAGGCCACCCCAGAAATAGGTGGCTTGACTAACTTTGTGAGAACTGCTTAGTGCTTACCTTTCGAGGGGAGCTGTCTTATGTGGAGATTTGTGGGTGATGCTGCTTTTCCTGCTGACTGTGCATTGACAGTGAATCAATTTCTCTTAACACTGTTATGGCTCAGTGGCATCTCTGTGCTGATGTGCTAAGAGATGATTCGCTCAGCACTTGTTATATTTTAACATACAAATTGCTTCATGGAAGTGCAATGTTGTGCTGGCACCAATCATCTGCTGTTGCCACAGGTCTGTCAGACTTAGTAATCAACTGGGTTTTCACAGTTGCTGGATCGGGGTCCCATGTCTGGAACACTGCTGGAGGACATAAGATAACAAGATCACTTAACTTCATTCTCTGCCTTCTGCTGTACCTGGCCATCTTCGTCTAACCTGAACAATTAACCAAATACGTTGCCGTGCTGTTATTAAGGCATCTCCGATTGATTGCTTGCTTGCTTGGTTTTGACAGAGATCTACAGGATCGTATCTCAGAAGCAGATCCAGGATGGCGCCGGTGGAGATGCTCACACACCCAGCAATAACGTGCAGACAATTACCGTGGCACCGACAACCAGCTCCGGAGAACAGAAGAAGTCCTGCTGCAACTAGAGCATCATCACATCTCACCTGTCAATCATCTCTAGAGCTCCTCTATCTCACTTTCTCACTCCGCTGCTGCTGGTTGTTAAATTTTTCTCGCATGTTTTTCGCATGCAGCTGTTGCATCGGCTGGTTATATGTGTGTGTACAATAGGGATACCGGTTTTCAGCAGAAAGTTTTCCTAACATATGTTTGGATGCAAAATATCTGTGAAAATATGTAGAATTTTTCAAAATATGCATTGTGGCATATACCTATGGGCATATGTGCAGCATAAATGACCAGACAAAGTGCAGAAACTATTTAATTGATTTTGGTGCTCTAGAAAGATCACAAAAATGTCAAAAATGCAATCATGTGCAAGACTGTGTGATTGTTTACATTAAAAAACTTGACAGAAGAAAATGCGAAACTTATTAACTGATTTTTCGAGTAGCAGAATACGCATGAAGGTGATCTATTTGATACAAATACAATTGCTCATATGGAAAATTGCAAAGGTATGTGAATTGTTGCTCAATTTTCACAGTTTTAGTTTTGAGACTCATTATATAAGCTGAAAAAATGTGATATGCAGATTTTGTGATATATGCCATTGATCGAATGTTTGCACATAACCTGGTATCCCTAGTAAAAAGTCAGAATTGTTTTTACGACGTTGTTGATTTCACTGTTTACGATGTTGTGAGCTCACAGAGGTTTATTCCGCTTCCGCTGATCTGATCGTATGCACACGGCAGTAGTTCTTGTATTTTCATGCACAGTGGTGCATCTATGTGAAAACAGCATTTATGACGCATTGGAAATTGCATACATCTTTTAAAAACATCTCTATTCGTGCAACATTGTTGCTCTGTACAAAATTGGTGCCATTGTTGACAAAATCAATATATGTAAGACATTGCTGCTACTGAAGTATCAAGCACTATGGCAGGTTTAGGTTAATTAACTGTATTTGAAGTAATTAGGCCATGATTTAGAGAAAAATGAACATTTCAGTCCGTTTGAAGGAATCATTTCTGGTTAGTGAAACTGAAAGTAACGAAATAAGTAAGAAAAGGTACAGTTCAGTTTTGTACTTGATATAGTGCTGCCAAGATGAGTTGGACTCGTGTCTAGATCGCTTTGCAGTCTTCGAAGTTGTGGCTGATTTGCATGAGCTTATGACACTACAGCTGATTACGCGGTCATCCGTTGATCGCACCGTCGAACAATTGGGTCTGTGGTACACCCAGCAGACATATTGACAAACAAATCATTAAGCCAGCGACACACGAGCCGCTTTGAGCGGGCCCGCACATAGAGCTGCACATCTGGCCCGGATGTGCGGGCTTCCCTGTGCGGCTGCACATGCGGCCCATGTGTCGGTGGCTTTACTTTAGTGGTGTTGAAGCAGTTAGCTGAAGTTGAAATAAATGAGCAAAATAAAAATAAAATGTGGACACATCTGAAAGTGTTACTGTCTGATTGTTTGTGGTCCATTGCTGTATGCTTGCTGAATGTTTGCTCCATCTGGTATAATGTAATTGAGACTAGCAGCACCTGTTTGTTGATACTGATAAACCTATTGTTCTGTTTAAATGATTATGGACTTGCTATGCACCTTTCCAAAGAGTAAGCCAGTTCCAGATTTTTATCTCCGCCAAGTGTGAACGATAGGGAACATTAGAGGAGATTATGAGATTGGTCATTTTCTTCATGTATGTGTGTGTGTCTGTGTACGTCATTGCACCAGCAGCGCAAGCATCAATGCCAGCTGTTACATTAACCTCCCTCCATGCAGTTTACATCACTTCAATTGGCAGAGATATGCACTCTCACGAGTGCCTTCTAGTGCTAAAAATGATTTATGTTGGTCAGTGTAACTAGAAAATATTCCAGCCCAGAGCTGACGTATTGCGTAGCTGTCCACCTAGCTATACGGCGTCAGTGTGCTTGTGAATCGAAAATTAGCACACTTTTTATTTCTGCCCTGGGGAATTACACCAATTTTAGTCTTTCTGTACTTTTTTGTTTCAAGTTAGGTGCCCGTATGGGTCAGACAGACAGACGTGGGCAAGACCCATGAAATGAGGCAGAATTTAATTACTGAGCAAATGTGGATATGTGTAATGCTAATTGCTACATATGACAGATTTTATATACGTGTATGTGAAATTTGTATCAGAGACTTCCGAAATTCAGCAAATGTGTGTGCCTCTTCTATCTCTTGTGTACAATGTGAGCAATTATTAGCTGGCCAGATGTTCAGCAAAGTAAATTAGCTAGTTTTTGTTTTGCTTAGTCGTTAAGTCGGTTCTCTTGTTTGTTTTTCCATTGTTTTTTTCATACCACCTCCTTCAGTTCTGTTAAGTTGATTACTTGGGCAACAGGAAGTCACTCAGCTATATCACATTAGAGACTTGCATTGATGCGCTATACAAATGCATTCTAGATTCGATATAAGGTCTATCACGAGAGTTTACTTTTTGAGAACTGGCCTAACCCAAAAGTGGCCATGAAGAAGAATATTTGTTCTCATATCTTTTTCTCAGCAACCTTTGGTGATAGCCAGGTAAAATCTATGCATTTTTATAGTATTTCACGGCCTTAGTTTTGCGCTACATTGGAGTACATTTTCCTTTTCAGGTTACGGTGAAATTACCATTACTAATTTAATTATTAAAGTTCTACACAAGTCTTGTTGTGGTATGCAGATAGGCTTACTTGTTTATTAGTTTGTCGGACTAAAGTTTTTTCGATGCTTTCTTTGGATTATTTGTCCCCAAACATTTACCGGCACATACGACACATGGCCGGCTAAAGTCATTCTGTGCTTGGCAGCTTTAAAATTTGATGCAGAAGTTAGCTGACAATAGAGTTGTGTTTACTTAAAGTGTTTATAGGGTTATAATGCACATTAATGTGTCTGTTTTGCACCTGATATAATATACCCGTGTTGTATTATATAAAAGTTGATTAGTTTGTGTCAGGTTAATTGCTCGTGCACGTTAAGTAGAATTCATTATAGAGATTTGTGTATTTTTTGTCATGGCCTCGAGTCTGTATAAAGACTGATATGCAAATGAGTCGAATCTTCCACAAAATTCCACAGCTTTTGTCCGAGAATTTTATTTGCTGCGTTGTTTTAGAATAATTGTTACCTGTCTAATGGCTGTAATAAGTATCTGATCTCTGATTGTACAGAATAGGTCTGTCATTTTCATATTCTTGATTTTTGTGATATTTTAGTAATTAAAACAATAACTCAGCTTTTTCACTGATTTACGGAACCAGCCTGGAATGTGAAAAGTTCATGCTGCGAGGCCCCTAGATTAAAGGGACAAAGATGGTAGTCGTTTTGTGTTTGATTCATTTGGAATTTTTGCATGTACTGTTGCAGTGGTATTTTTTCATTGTCTGCTATTTGGCAGTCTGAAGTGTTGATATGGACTGGGTAATAATACATGGCTGTACGAGTTGTACAAAATGTCAGAAATAAACTGATAAACCCAATGAACTTGTGACGTGAACTTAGATGAAATTAACTGAATCATTCAGTTAATATGTATTACAAAATGGCACTGTTCCAATTATGTTTAAAATAGGAAAAATCCAAAATATACATTTTCTTGGGAATTAAATTCTGAACGTACGTGGAGTTTTTTCGACACTGACGTCATTATTGTGATGTCATCTGTTAATAGTACATAGTCTAATTGTGTATTATTTTCTCCACCAGTAATCTAGCATAACTCACAAGTGACAACCAGTATAGGAATGAAAAAATGAATGAACTTAATAAGTTAATGTCACTTTTTTAAACGTTAATCATTAATGTTTTATTTTTCAACCTATCGTGCAAGTTTTTCCAAACATTTGCTCTATATGTCAACAAGTTTCTGAATGCCCTGCTCTGCGAGCTAGTGACGAACGACTGATTCCACCTCGGTATATGATGCAAATTTTTGCCCATCTAGCATTTTCTTACACCAAACTTGTACTGTTGGCTTTGTAAAACACTTGTTGTCATACACGGCATGCATTGCAGAGTAAATCTCACTTGCGTTAAGTCTGTTTGCTCACAAAAAAACATTAACGGCACGCTGTTCATTACGGGACAATTTTAGTGCAAATGTCACTGTATTTATTGTTTATAAATGACGTCACATTGACGTCATCTTTATAAAACTTATAAATTTTACTCAGAATTAAATTCTCTACAAAAAGTGTATTTTGGATTTTTCCTATTTTAAGAATTGATGGAATGGCGCCATTTTGTAAACTTATTTATCGAACGACCCTCGTCATTCAGTTCATTTGCATAGTGCACTTTTGTACGTGCAGCTGAACTGGCATTTTAATTCAGTTTATTTCAGTTCATTTGTGTCACCTTGTACACGTGTACAGGGTGGGCCTAGAAAAACGTGCCACTTTACTTTTGTCCATATCTTCGCCAGTTATTGATAATTTTCAAAATTCTTTCACTGGCACACTCTGCAGACAATTTGAAATGACCTGATTATTACATATCCCACCACACCATAAGTGCGTCTCTACACTTCCTTGTGAAATATCAATGAAATATGCATACATAACGATAATAACAAACAAACATTTTATTAAAAAAACGCTTCAGACCAACATTGCAGTGAATGATCTGTATGACACTAAACTATGTGGGTCTAACACAGTCTAGTACGCGATGGGTTGAAAAATAAAACATTAATGATTAGCATTTAAAAACGTGACATTCATCGCAATGTTGGTCTGAAGGGTCTTTTTATTTACCAAAATTTTTACGTGCGAAAGCAGTTACTGATTTCAGAGCGTCTTAGCCATCGCAATTCTGTCCGTCCATCTGTCCGTATGTCCGTCTGTCACACGAGTGGATCAGTCAAAAACGGTGCAAGCTAGGATCACCAAATCTTCACCGCCGGCTGCCTGAAAGACTCTGGTTTCAGGAACCATACAGCTTTTCCATAAATTCGAAGGGGGTCACCCTGAACGAGGGTGCTAAATGAGAGGGGGTGGGGAAAAATTTGTGATTGTCAGCCAGTAAGTCGCTGTATCTCAGACACGGTGCGAGATAGGGCCTAGATTACTATTAATCACTAATAGAAAGTCGTACATTGGCTCTCGATTGCCACCGAATTCAATGACCTTGGATAACCTTGAATGCCAAAATATGGGTTTTTATTAATTTTTGGTGATTTCGGGCTGCGACACAAGTCTATATCATTCACAAGGTGACGCCACGCAACTATCGTTATGCGATCCAGATAGAGAATTTGGTATTTGTGTATTAACTTAGTGTGAACACCCCAATTTTCAGTTTAACTACTGAACCAGAACTGCTATAGGCTTTCACACGTCTCGTGAGCATTAACTCAAATTTCTTGTTGTTATTATCGTTAGTTTTTGCTTACATTTATATTTCACAAGGTAGTATAGAAACGCATTTACCATGTGGTGGGATATATAATAATCGCGTTATTGCAAATTGTCTGCAGAGTGTACCTGTGAAAGAATTTTGAAAATTGGTCAATAATCCGCAAAGATATGGACAAAAGTAAAGTGGCATGTTTTTTACAGCCCACGGTGTATGATATTTGCGGTGAATCTGTCGTGTATTATTACTCATGAAGCACGTCTCATTGTACGTGTGTGTGCTCGGAGTATGCCAGTTACTTAGCGTCAGCTTCACTTTTTTACCTCCTTGTTTATAGATTGCGTAATTTGTAATTGTAAGGTGGTTTGATGCATGCTGTGTTTATCCACAAAGACTGTTAGGAAGATTTTGAAAGAAATGTTAACTGAGAGAATGGTTAGGGGGCGAGAGAAACAGGACTTAGGTCCTGGGAGAAGAAAGTGTGTTTCCGTGTTTTTGCAGAAGCCCACTGGAGAACTTTGATGAAATTTTTGCCAGTTGATTATATTTCACATTAGCGGTTTTCCATTTAGCTGCAGGCCTCCAAGTTTCTTTTTAGTTACAAAGAAAATTACAGTTTACAGACATTTAGTTTCAGTTCGTTACATTACTGTCAGATGTAAGTTTCTTCATGTGTGGTGTTCTTGAAAAGCATGGATCGTAAATTTTTCTGAATTCTGTAATGTGTGAAATGAGTGCTTGGTGACTTGTGTATTGGTCTAGTGCTTGATGATGCAACATTCCGTGTAATTCCATTTTAACAACTGCCATTTTGGCTGGACTTTACTCAGTGCTTAGATACTGTAGACTGAATGACAGAAACTGCATGCAGCCTATGAAAAACTTCATTCCAGCAAAACTCTGCTTTGTGTAATCCTCAGAGATATGTAAATTATGTCTGTCTGCGTTGTCACCAAAAGTATGTTGCTGGACGTGTGAAACATGAAATGGCTTACTGGCTTCCGTAGAAATTTTTCAGATGTATTCGTACGATGCCGCCACATGAGAACAATTCAACTACTACTGTTTGCTAGTACTGTACTGCTTTTGTTCTTTTTATACCTACCCAATTATTCAGAATCAATCAAAAATTCTGTATTTATAGTGTCTTCTACACCGTTCTGATTGCGAGCGTTTAGCAGTTTAAAACATTCAGTCTAAAAACTTACTAGGGAATACTCCAAAGATTAAACTTGGTAATTGTTGGAATAGGAGTTCTTTTGTGCTGGACGCTTTTTTGTCGTCCAACTATGAGCCTGTATTGCAGAGAACTGGCTGGCTAAACAACAGTGAAAAACAGTGGTAATTGTGGTAGTATTTGGTGGTGGTAGTAGCAGACTAGTAGCAGTAGTTATTGACACAGACTCCAACGTTTTAGTGATGCCTCTGTTTCCGAAACACTCGGCGAGATTCTAATTAATCCGATCCATTTTGGGCTATTTAACTGTCTTTAGGTTTCGTCTGTGGAATGGCATTTTGTGATCTCTTAATCCCCATTGCAGCATTCTGTACTGAACACATTGTGAAATATCTTCACTTTTTGTGTATTTGCTGAATAAATACTATTAAATAGACCTGTTGATTAATCCAGTCCGCTGTGGGCTATCTAACTATTACTCTTTAGGTTTGATCAGTGGAAATGGAGTGATTTGTTGTGATCTCTTAATCCACATCGCAGCACATTTCTTAGTGAAGAAGGTCAGAATTAATTTCTAACCAGTCACATATCAGTCCGAAAATGTTGAATGTTTTCTCGTTTTCGTTTTTCATTTTTCTGTTGTAAATTATTGAAGTTGTCCTATATTTTGCGCCTTTATCTGATCGACGTTACCGCACCATCTGCACCAAGATTTTAGCAAATTTTACATATTATAGTTAATTGACGTAGACAGCACATGCAGTACTGAACACGCTGTGAAATAGTCTCACTCAGACTCTGTGTATTTGCTGAGTAAATAGGCCTGTTGATTGCAAGCTTTGTGATTGGTTTGATTATTATTATTAGGCATAAAAATCCTGTGTTTCCAGTTGTAATCTGGTGAAAAAGGGATGCGAGGGAAAAATTCCAGAAAATTATTTCATGACATTGTGTGTAAATTGTACACAGCAGCTCATAAAAACGTATGGAGAATGGAAGTATAACCGAGCAGATGCAGACAGTTTTGTCCCAGTGAAATTTTGATACCAAACCAAAAAAAACTACACAAGTATTTTTTGAGGGGTGCGATAAAAATTTTACTTATGTAGGGCAACTGGAAGCACGTGAATTTTTTTACGCCGTGCGGTTTTTGATGCAGTGTTGAAATCTGCTGCTGTGTAAAGTTGTGATTTTTTGCAGGCGACTGACGATTCCTGCCGTTTTTCGTTGATCAGTGCACGTTTGTCCGAGTTGTTTTATGTATGTACAAGTGCTGTATGTATTGTAGGTGATAATTATAACGTTTGCATTCGATTGTATTCTAGAGAGAAGAGGTAAATAATAATTATAAATCCCCTGTTTCACGTTATTGTGTGACTGTGCCTGTGCATGCGTAATGCTAGCAACAAGCCGTTAGCAATGCCCACACGCATTTAAAATGAAAAAAATTTTTTAACATTTTAGTGTCTGATGAAAAATAAACCTTATATCACACGCTCCATCAAAAAGTAAGGTGTTACTCAGCCTTTCAGTGGGAAGTTGGTATAAAGTTTTTTTTTCCAGCTTGCTTCGAAAATCCAAATTCGTTTTACCGGCTCTGGATTGGAGGAGATTATGAGACTATGGCTGAGGCTTAGCCCCAAATATCAGCATGCAGTACCCCCCCTCCAGAACTCCATATCTGGATTTCACGTTATCAGCAAATGGTGGTAGGCCTACGGCCCTACAGTGATATCACAAAGTTCTCTTATCTGTATGTGATGGGCGTTGACATTTAACTGACGTTTTTCACTGTGATTTGCAACACATCATTGGCGTATTAAGACGTCATCTCAAGTCAAGTGAAAATAATAAAAATAATCTGCAGTTCAGTCAGTCATTTATCAAAATTGTAATCTGCAGTACATAACAATGCAACAGTTTAGCACACAGTCTATAAACAGACATTAATTTTATATTAAATAGCAGTGATTACAGAAAGAAGAAATGGCACAAACAATTAACATGTCGCTCACCGGAATATTAAGTACAGTTGCTATGGTGTTTCTTCACGTTATCGTCATTATGCGGTCGTCCTAACAGGCCGCATTACTGATCTCACTCGTCTGTCTGTCCGTCTGTCCCGTATACGTGCTCTTAAGCCGAAAACAAAAAGCATATATAGAAAAGCCAAAATTGGTGTGATTGTTACCCACGGCTGAAACAGCCGGTGTGGTAGTTGTTACTTCAAAAGGTAGAAGATGAAGGCCACTGGGCACGAAAAATCACATGAGAATGACGCATAGGCCTATCTTGCATAATTTCTGCTGCAGGCGCCTGTAGTCTGCGGTTAAACTTACTGCACCCGCAATAGCCACGCGCTAAGGGACCAGGTAATAGCATACGTAAAAATTCAGTGCTGGAGTTACTATCAGCGGACGACCGCATACTGTGCCCACAGGCGTCGTGGGTCAAGAAAATGGGGGTGGAGCAGGAGGTTGCAATTTTCCGACAGACAGGGGCACATTTTTGACAAAAGCTTATGGATGCTTAACGTATCAATTTTGCACTTTAAATTCTCCCAAAACGGCGGATTTTCAGACCCAAATTTCGTATTTTTGGAATTCAATTTTCCGACAAGAAGAAATTTTTTTCCGTCTGGCTAAAATTTAGGGGAGGGGCAATTCATCTCTACCCATACCACGACGCCGCTGGCCAAGGGCAGCATGCAAAAGGACAACGCAAATTCGGGGCTGGGGTTTCTATAAGTGGAGGATGGCCGTATATTATGCCCAGCGGCATAAAGAATTCGGGGGAGGAGGTGTAGGATTTTTTTTGCAAATTTTCGACAGATGAAGTTATGGGTGCTCAAAAAGTTTCACTTTGTCTTCAAATTTATCCAAAACGGGGGATTCACAGCTGAAATTTTCTATTTATGAAAAGAATTGTACAACAAAAAGAATTTCAGACAGGCTAAAATTTGGCTTGCGTCGCGGCTGGGGTGGAAAGAGGCAGGGGGATTGTCGCTCCACCCCAGTCGCGACGCCACTGATTTCGTCGGTTCTGGACAGCACCGATGTGTTAGAATCAGACAGTGGAATTGACGGCTGCTGAAGGTGAAGACAACCGTCGTGATGGCTCAGACGTAAGTCGAGCGCTAACTCGCAGCAGTCCGTCGACGGTAAGTCCGGCTGTAAGCGTGTTTACATCGACCGTCGCGGGCAGCTGAAATTCCCAGGTGACCATAGCACTCAGACGGTGATGTCCGGTGCCGCCTGACCTCGCGATTGACCGTTCCTGCTTGTCCTCAAGGCCCTCGGTCCGCTGCGCCACGACACTCAGCGTCAGAGTTGAGTTACGTACCTTCACCACCACGTCGTCAGCACGGAACAGCCGCCCCACCTGCACAACAGTGAAACCACTTAAAACCTTGTGCAAACTTCTGCAAAAGTGTAAATCTCGTACAATGTAATCAATGAAATTGATAAAAAAATTGATCTCCACTTCACTGCAACGAATGATCACTATATGCGTATGCCTCACTCACAGTGACGTGTTCATGGTCAGTAACCCGTAGTTTCTATGCAACGCAACGGGCGTAACGCAACTGACGTAGCCTAGCTTACGCAACGACGGCTCATATCCTTGCGTTTTGGCTGTTGCGCCAGCTGCGTTTGTTGCGTACTTTCTTGCGTTTATTGCCTTCACGGCGTTCGTTATGCATTTTCTTGCAATCTTGCATTCGCTGCGTGCGTCTAAGTTTCGTGCGTTGCGTTACAAGTGGCGTAACGGTAAAGTGTAGGACCGACTTAACGATCGAAAGGTCATGGATTCGACCCCCGGTCGGGTCGCTATGAAGTGATTACTACTTGGATGGGTGACTGCGAACAGGTAAACCATCTACGTATATAATCAACACCAAGATCAACTTAGCCTTTCATCCCTCCGGGGTAGGTAAATCGAGTACTGGCCTACCTAGCTGGGGTTAGGCAAGGCGCGTTCACCTATGTCGGGTGGCGGACCGCCAGTGTGACCCCTCCTTTAGTTATGCGGTCAGTTTCCCATAAAGAACTATACACGATCTTCAACCTCTTTTACATCACCTCGACGAGCAGGCTCAATCGTCGCTGATCGTCGTCGTCCGTCGTCAGAACGGGCACGTTGAGGGGCGGCTCACTGACGGCCTCAGTCCCCGGGGGCGTCTGGGTATTCCCCTGCAGGGGCTTCCTCGGCCCCTCTACCGTCACCCGCCGGCCGCCCGGCTGCAGCCAGCAGTCCAGGCGGGCCAAGTCGACGTCATCCGGCAGGCGGATCTTGCGGCAGAACTCCGTGGTGCTGGTGCGGCCAGCGTCGGTCTGGCGTCGCAGGCCGCGGAGGACTAAACATCGACCGGAGTGGACCCGGACGCTGAGGTCTTCCGCGTCGTAACCTTCGACGTCGAACTCGACGTGAAACATCTTCGCCGCCGCCGGCAGCCAATCGGCCTCTACACACCAGAAGCACGCGAACGGTGTGATCACGTGGCCGAAAACCTAGAAAACTTGAATCTGGAAAAATTACGAGGTAACTTGACTACTCTGACACAGGGAACAGTCAGGGAGTTTTACAGTACCGAAAAAGGGTCACCCCGGTCGTACTCCTATAGTCATCGCCCACACCCACGGATGTCGCCAGCTATGGAGCACTGGGGCACGTCCTTCCCCCTCGACTTCCAGCTGTTTATTTTTTCACGTCACTTCAAAGCTGTACAAACTTCGCATTTCATAGTACTTTATGTGTCAACCTAAAAATTTTTAGTCCGCCCGAAAACGATAGTTTTCGGAAGGACTTATGTTTTACGCATGATGTTTTTTTCCGAGCATGAGATCTCCGAGATGCGTGGGCCGACCGGCTTGAAATTTTGCACGATGGTC